>SAMEA104404100__coassemble_1823_pt1 | contig 17959 bp, 9 predicted proteins | sample SAMEA104404100__metabat2_low_PE_092 | metagenome-assembled genome bin SAMEA104404100 (sample SAMEA104404100) | Balaenoptera acutorostrata | reverse complement strand
CCCTCCTCCTCCGGCAAGACCACCTTCTCCCACCGGCTGTCCACCCAGCTCATCGCCTGCGGTCTCAAGCCCCACCCCATCGCCACCGACAACTACTTTAAAAACCGGGAGGACACCCCCAGAGACGAGAAGGGCAACTACAACTTCGAGGGGCTGGACGCCATGGACGTGGAGCAGTTCAACCAGGACATGACCCGGCTTTTAAAGGGTGAGACGGTGGAGCTGCCCCGGTTCAACTTCAAGAAGGGCATCCGGGAGTACAGCGGCGACTTCCTCACCCTGGGCAAGCAGGACGTGCTGGTCATCGAGGGCATCCACTGCCTCAACGACGCCCTCTCCTACTCCCTGCCCAAGGAGAGCAAATACCGCATCTACATCAGCTGTCTGACCTCTCTGAACATCGACGACCACAACTATATCCCCACCACCGACGCCCGGCTCCTCCGCCGCATCGAGCGGGACGCCCGCACCAGAGGCTACGGGGCTCAGGCCACCTTGAAGATGTGGCCCAACGTCCGCAACGGCGAGGAGAGCAACATCTTCCCCCACCAGGACAGCGCAGACGTGATCTTCAACTCCGCCCTGCTCTACGAGATCGCCCTGCTGAAAACCTACGTGGAGCCCCTGCTCTTCGCCGTCCCCAGAGACAGCGAGGAGTATCTGGAGGCCAAGCGCCTGCTGAAATTCCTCAGCTACTTCCTGCCTCTGCCCGCCGACGACGTGCCCAAGACCTCCCTCATGCGGGAGTTCATCGGCGGCGGCTGCTACAAGACCTGAGAGAGCAATAATCCTAAACAAACCGCCCTTCCGCACCCGCTCCGACCTGCCCGGCCGGAGCGGGTGCGGCTTTTTTGTCCCAAAGGTCCAAAATAATCCCAAAAAACTTTCACAATATTTTAACCTGTTGTGGACTGTCCGGAACATGAAATGCAAATAGTGAAATTCTAAAATATATGGAATCAATAAATAATTCATAACATTTTAAGAATTATGAACATCCTACCTCTGTATAAATAGACTAAACGGGATATTATTAAAAAGTCCGGACGGTTCAAAATCCTCTTTTCTTGTATTGACGGCTTCTCTGTGCTGTGATATTTTATATAAGACAAGTTAGCCTGCACTAACTATCCGGCGGGCTGACCGCTTTTTCAAAAGGAGCGAGCAAGATTTTCTGAAAGCAAGAAGGAGGGAAATTCTTGAAAAAGAACAAATTCAAACGGGGAGCCGCCGCCGCCATGGCGGCGGTCATGCTGTGCGGAGCCATCCCCGCCCAGGCATTCACCTATGATATTGCCGGTCACCAGGCCGAGCAGATCATGAAGCAGTGGATCGAGGAGGGCTACATGGTCGGCGACGGCAACGGCTACCACCCCGACCAGGAGATCACCCGTGCGGAGTTCATGACCTTCGCCAATAAGGTGCTGAAGCTGACCGAGGAGGCCGCCATCTCCCAGTTCAAGGACGTGCAGGAGAGCGCCTGGTACTACCACGAGGTAGCTAAGGCCCACAAGGCGGGCTACACCTCCGGTACCTCCGGCACCACCATGAGCCCCAACGCCAAGATCACCAATCAGGAGATGTACTTGATGCTGGCCGCCATGACCACCGGACTGCCGGACGGCGACCTGTCCCACGTGGCCGACCGGGCGGAGCTGGCTCCCTGGGCCGAGAAGGGCGTCCGGGAGGGCATCTCCGAGGGCTACATCGCGGGCAGGGACGGCAAGATCGCCCCCAACCACAAGGTCACCCGCTCCGAGGCCATCGTGTTCCTGGACCGCTATAAGACCGACAGCCGCACCTTCTCCTATCCCGGCGCTTACAGCGTGGGCACCGTGGCCAAGGTCACCGTGCAGTCCAACGGCGTGACGCTGAAGAGTGCCAAGATCCAGGGCGACCTGGTGCTGGGCAAGGATGTGGACTCCGTGGTGCTGGACAAGGTCACCGTGGGCGGCCAGATCATCAAGGAGAACCCCAACACCAGGATCATGGAGCCCGGCCAGTGGATGGACGGTAAGTATGAGGGCCGGGCCAAGGGCGACCACGGCCAGGTCCATGTGACCGTCACCTTTAAGGACGGCAGGATCACCGACGTGAAGCTGGGCAAGCACATGGAGGGCGAGCAGGGCGAGAAGGTCATGCAGTCCGTGCTGGACCAGATCGTCAAGACCGGCGATGTGAAGAAGATCAAGCTGGGCAATCAGTCCGGCATCAACGCCAAGGCCGCGCTGAACGCAGTCAGAGACGCCGCCGCGCAGGCCAACGGCCAGACCGTGCAGGCGGGCGAGAGCTCCTTCGCCAAGGAGTTCACCGTGCTGCGGGACGGCACCTACATGGGCATTTCCAACGGCTACGGCGGCAAGATCAAGGTGGAGCTGGTGGTGAAGAACCACAAGATCGACTCCCTGACCCTGCTGCACCACACCGAGACCCCTGAGTACATGGTCATCACCGAGAAGATCCTGGGTGTCATCGCCCGGAACGGCGGCGTGGAGGGGGTGGACACCATCACCGGCGCCACCGTGACTGCGGACGCTCTGATCTACGCCTCCGCAGATGCCCTGTCCCAGTCCTACGGCATGACCACCGCTCCCGGCCAGACCGAGAATGCCCAGCTGAAGCCCGCCGAGCACAACCCCGATATGCCCCAGGGCGGCGACTTCGAGGGTCTGGTGGACGGCGTGTACCACGGCCATGCTGCGGGCTACGGCGGCGACATCAAGGTCACCGTCACCGTCCGTCAGGGCAGAGTGGCCCAGATCACCGTGGACGAGCACAACGAGACCCCCGAATACTTTGTGAAGATGGGTCCCCTGCTGGACCGCATCGTGAAGAACAACAGCTCCGACGTAGATACCATCACCGGTGCCACCGATACCTCCCACGGCATTCTGGCCGCTGTGGAGAACGCCCTGTCTGACTTCATCGAGATCGTCCCCTACGCCGACGGCGTGTGGTACGGCCAGGGCCGGGGCTACTACCCCAACGACAAGTACGGCAACGGCCAGCTGCTGCGCACCTCCTCCGATGTGGCGGTCACCGTGAAGGACGGCCATGTCACCGATGTGGCGGTCATGTACCACGGCGACGATGAGACCTACGGCGGCTACCTCCAGGAGGATTTCGACACCTTCAAGCAGTACATCATCGACCACAACGGCACCGAGGGCATCATCGACATCATGAACGGCAAGCAGCACGGCAACCCCGTCTATGACGCCGTTTCCGGTGCCACCATGAGCGCCCGGGGCTACGTGGCCGCCATCGACGACGCGCTGAACCGAGCCCACAAGTTCGCCCGGGACGGCCGGGAGCAGACCATCCGCTCCCTGACCCTGCTGAACAACCCCGGCTTCACCGTGCCTCCCACCCAGTTCTACTACGGCGAGGACGTGGACCTGTCCGGTCTGAAGGTGCTGATCAAGTACCGGGACGGCCGGGAGGAGACCGTGCCCTTTGACCAGCTCCAGTCCAAGGGCGTGGATTGCAGTCTGAATCAGGTCTTTACGCCCCAGCCCGCCAACGGCGACTACTCCGAGGAGACCAACTACGACCTGGTGTTCGTGGACCCCATCTCTACCGCAGAGCACCGCTCTCAGCTCCAGGCCAAGCGCATGAAGGTCTACCGCGAGATCGCCAGGATCGAGGTCAAGACCGGCGCTGGCGAGACCATCGTGGTGGAGCCCAACGCCAGGGACTTCGCCTACGAGGCCAAGGTCAACGGGGCTGAGATCGGCGGCATCGAGTCCGTCCGACTCTTCGACACCGACGGCAGAGCGGTGGAGCTGGAGGGCTACACCGTGAGCTCCGAGAGCGGCGAGCCCGTCATGCGTATCGAGCTGAGCCCCCTGCCCGCCGCCGAGAGCAGCGATCCCTACAAGCTGGCCTACCGCTACAACAGCTACAAGCTGAAGCTGGACGTGGAGACCCCCTTCAACAAGGACAGCATCACCGAGTTCCATCTGACTACCAAACCCAGACATGAGTACCAGGAGGGCGACGCCCTGAACCTGGAGAACGTGGCCATCGAGGCCATCGACAGCAACTACAAGTCCGAGGAGCTTCTGTATGAGGAGCTGGCCGACTACGGCTTCACCGTGGCCCGGGAGGACGGCACTCCCGTGGAGAGCGGCATGATCCTGGACAAGGTGGAGAAGTTCAACATCGTCATCAGCCACCCCGACGCCGAGAGCGTGAAGATCGCCATCGAGGTGGCACCCAAGAAGGCCGTTCTGGGCCGCTTTGAGATCCGCTCTGTGGAGGGCGACCAGCTGCTGGCCGTCATCAACGACCCTCTGACCCAGCAGGAGTACGGCGAGCTGTACGTCACCCTGTCCGGCGAGTACTTCCAGGGCCGTGAGACCAAGGTGAAGCTGGTGGGCTACGATACCAACGGCAAGGTTATGGACCTGGAGCCCGAGTGGTTCCTGGGCAGCATCATGGTCATGGCCGACGATTTCAGCTACGTCATCATCTTTGAGGAGGGCGAGGCGGAGAAGCCCGAGCAGATCCCCACCGGGGAGCTGGCCCGCTTTGAGGTCCGCACCGTGGCCGACGACAAGCTGGTGGCCACCGTGGAGGACCCCGCCTCCGTCCAGAAGTACGGCGAGCTGTACGTCTCCGTCCCCGCCGAGTACGCCGAGGACCCCGCCCACCTGCTGAAGGTGGTGGCTGTGGACACGGCCGGCTGTGAGATGAAGCAGGGCGATCCCGCCTGGTTCGGCCAGGTCTACATGAGCACCATGGGCGATATCAGCTATATGATCTTCTTTGAGAAGGCTGAGGACGACAAGCCCGCTGCTCCCACCGGGGAGCTGGGCCGTTTTGAGATCCGCTCCGTGGCCGACGACACCGTGCTGGCCGCTGTGGACGATCCTGCAGCGGTCCAGGAGTACGGCGAGCTCTACCTGACCCTGCCCGCAGAGTATTTTGAGGGCCGCGCCGAGAAGGTGAAGCTGGTGGGTCTGGATACCGCCGGTTTTGAGATGGAGCTGGAGCCCGAGTGGTTCATGGACTCCATCATGGTCACGGTGGGGGATATCAGCTACGTGATCATCTTCTCTCAGGCTTGACAGTTTTCCTGGAAAGAGATAGGATTTCCGGTGAAGAGGAAGAACTCTGACCTGAATTCAGCATAAGAGATACCCTGCGGCTGGTTTCATTTTCCAGCCGCAGGGTATTCTTGAAAAAATAAAAGACTGAGGTGTACTATGAAATTTCTCATCTGCCTGCTGCTGGTGAGCCTGTTCTGTTTCGGCGGAAGCAAGTTCATCAAGAAGCACGCCAACCTGCTGTACGTACTGGCCGGACTGCTGGCGGCCTATGTGGTGGTCGGTACCTTCGCCGGACTGGACCCCGCCATTCCCCACGCGCTGAAGCCCTTTATCTGGGAGCCTCTGTCCAGAGGCAGTCTGGGCTCCGCCTTCTTCGTGCTGGTCATGTTCGCCGGCGCGGTCAAGACCGGCAGCCCCATCCAGAGGACCCTCATGCCCATCCGGGCCGAGATGTCCATCCTCGCCTCCATCCTGACCCTGGGCCATAATATCGCCATCGGCAAGATCTACTTTGTCATGCTGGCCACCCGCCCCGGCGAGATGCCCCTGTATCAGCTGCTGGCCTCCATCTGCTCCATCCTCATGCTGGTCATCATGCTGCCTCTGTTCATCACCTCCTTCCCCGCGGTGCGTAAGCAGATGAACGCCCGCAGCTGGAAGAAGCTCCAGCGTCTGGCCTACGGCTTCTACGCCCTGATGTATGTCCACTCCATGCTGCTGTTCCTGCCCAAGGCCCGGAACGGCAACACCGCCTACCTGCTGAACGTGGCCGTGTTCACCGTCATCTTCATGGTCTACGGCGCCATGCGCATCCTGAAGGCCATGGACAAGAAGAAGGTCAGCGCCAAGGCCAAGTACGTCCCCGTGCTGGCCGCTGTGGCCCTCACCGCCTGCGTGGCCGTGGCGGCCATGCCCCAGAACCTGCCCGCCGGTGACGACATCATCGCCGACGGCTCCGGCTCCATGAGCGCCTCTACCTCCGAGGACGGCTCCGCTTCCTCCATGGACAGCTCCGCCGACACCTCCCAGCCCGAGCAGCCCGACGGCTCTCAGCCCGCCGCCTCTCAGCAGCAGGAGGAGGACAAGACCCCCGCCAAGGAGCCTGAGAAGAAGCCTGAGGAGGACAAGAAGCCCGCCAAGGAGCCCGCGAAGAAGCCTGAGGAGAACAGGAAGCCCGCCAAGGAGCCTGAGCAGAAGCCCGAGCAGAAGCCTCAGGAGCCTGCAAAGCCCGCTCCCAAGCCGGAGCCTAAGCCTGAGCCCAAGCCGGAGCCCTCCAAGCCTGCACCCGCTCCCGACCCCAAGCCTGAGCCTAAGCCCGAGCCCAAGCCGGAGCCTCCCAAGCCCGCTCCCGAGCCGGAGCCTCCCAAGCCCACCACCAAGTACCAGGACGGCACCTTTACCGGCAGCGCCCAGGGCTACAACGGCCCCGTGAAGGTGAAGGTCACCATCAAGAACGACGTGATCACCAACGTCACCGTGGTGTCCCACACCGAGGATGAGCCCTTCTGGTCCGAGGCCACCGGCGTCATCAACAAGATCGTGGGCGCAAACAGCCCCGACGTCAGCTCTGTCACCGGAGCCACCACCAGCGCCGACGCCATCAAGGCCGCTGTCCGCAACGCCATGAGCAAGGCCAAGAACTGAGGTTTGATCTCGATAGGGGACCCCCGGAGCCATTGGCTCCGGGGGTCCTTTTTGTCTCTTGACAGAGTTGTCTATTGCTGATAGACTGTCTATAAAAGATAGACAAAGGAGGACTGACCATGACGGACTATACCTTAGGGGCGGTGGAGTGCCACTTTGCCGCCATCGTCTGGGACCACGCGCCCCTGACCACCCGGGAGCTGGTGGAGCGGTGCAAGACGGAACTGAATTGGAAGCGGACCACCACCTATACCGTGCTGAAAAAGCTGGGAGAGCAGGGCTTCTTCCAGCTGGACAACGGAGAGGTGACGGTCCTCATCGACCGGGCCGACTACGAGAGCGCCCAGAGCGAGAAATTCGTGGAGGAGAGATTCGAGGGCTCTCTGCCCGCCTTTTTGGCGGCCTTTTCCCGGAATAAGGGGCTGACCGGGGCGGAGATCGACCAGATCCAGGCCCTCATCGACAACGCCAAGGAGGGGTGACCATGACCGGGTTCTTTCTGGATTTTGTGAAGGTGAGTCTGTCCACCGGGGTGCTGATCGCCGTGATCCTCTGCCTGCGGTACGTGCTGAAGCAGACCGCCGTGCCCAAGTGGCTGATCTGCGCCCTGTGGGCGCTGGTGGCGGTGAAGCTGATCTGTCCCGTTCTGCCGGAGGCCGACTTCTCTCTGACGCCCCGCTGGGAGCGGGTGGACGACTGGGCGGACGCCTACTACGGAGATACGAGGCTGATGTTCCCGGAGGCGGAGGGCTATCAGGCCGCCATTGACGCGGGCATCCGGCCCTACGGCCCGGATCAGTACGTGGTCACCGGGGCGGACGGCATCTCCCCGCCACCCACGGTGGAGACGGAATGGGTTCCGGTGCTGATCAACTTCTGGCTGATGGGCGCGGCGGCCATGGGCCTGTGGGCCCTGTTCAGCTGGCTCCGGCTGCGGCGGCAGGTGGCCGCCTCGGTGGAGGAGGGGAAGGGGATCTTCCTCTGCGACCATCTGAAAAGCCCCTTTATTCTGGGAGTGATCCTCCCGAAGATCTACCTGCCCTCCGACCTGACCGGACAGGCCCGGGCGGTGGTGCTGGCCCATGAGCGGGCCCATCTGACCCGCCACGACCACTGGTGGAAGGCCCTGGGCTTCCTGCTCCTGTCCCTCCACTGGTTCAACCCCATGATGTGGGTGGCCTATGTCCTGCTGTGCCGGGATATCGAGGCGGCCTGCGACGAAAAAGTGGTGAAGGACCTGGATTTAGAGGACCGAAAGACCTACGCCCAGACCCTGCTGAACCTGAGCCTGCCCCGGCGGCAGGTGGCCGCCTGTCCTCTGGCCTTCGGCGAGGTGGGTGTGAAGGAACGGGTGGTAAATGTGCTGAACTATAAGAAAGTCACCGCCTTTGTGCTTGTCCTGGCTCTGCTGGCCGGAGGACTGCTGGCGGGGTGCTTCCTGACCACAGCTCCCGTCTCTCTGGAGGAGGCCGCCCGGACTTACACCCGGGAGACCGCCGAGGCTGAGGGCTGTCTGGTCCAGCAGGAACTGATCCCCGCGCCCACGGCGTTGGAACGGATGGAGAAATTTATGTCCGGCTCCCTGAGACGGCTGCGGGTGGCCAGCTTCAAACGGGATGAGCCGGGCTGTCAGGTCTATGAGATCATCCGGCAGGAAAACGGATACCTGCTCTGCACCCCCGGAGAGGCGGACAGGACCTTCAAATTCCTTCGGAAAGAGACCTGGGTCCAGTCCATCCCCACCACCGGCGGCATCCCCGGCGTGGGAAACACGGTGACCAACACCAGCTACTTCCTCTGTGACCGGGAGGATGTGTCCTATCAGGACTGCATCATGAGCCAGAACAGCGCGAATAAGATCCCCTGCTTTACGATTTTCAGCCGGTTTCAAGGAAGCGGCTCCGGTTCCTGATCGAGAGGAAGCACACAGCTGAGAAAAACTGCACCGAACAAATAAAAGCGAGATTTGGTCCCCGCAAGGGGTGCCAAATCTCGCTTTTTTGTCTGTCTGTGAAGGCTGTCCTTTGGAAGGGACCGGTCATTCGTTGATGATATCCACCAGGTGGTGGACCTTCCGCCGCATGAGGGAGGACAGGGTGAACACGGAGCGGACGGACCGCTTCCAGCCCAGCTCGCCCAGCCTGGTGAGGAAGTCGGCGGGGAGGGGGCTGTTCATGTAGTAGGGGTAGAGGCGGAGCGGGACCTCCATCTTACCGTCGGAATAGGGGGTGTCCCAGCTGGCCCCGTGGTCCAGAAGCAGGGTGATAAAGTCCATGTTCTGAGTCAGAATGGCCCGGTGCAGGGCGGGGGAGGACTCGGTCCCGTTTTTGGAGGGGACGGAGTCGCAGCCGTTGGGGTCTGCACCGTGGTCCAGCAGGAGGGCGGCCAGAGCCAGGCCGTTTGGCAGCCCCATGGTGTCGGACAGGAGGGTATAGACCGCCTTTCCCTCCTCCCGGCCGGCCTGGTCGGAGTCGGCACCGTGGGCCAGCAGGACCTGCACCATGTCCTCATAGCCCAGCATGACGGCCTGCCGGAGCAGGAAGGCCCGGGGCAGAGGCGGCGGCGTCAGGTCATCCCCGGCGTACCGGATCTCCTGCCAGTTCAGCAGGGCGTCCAGTACCTCCGGCCTGCGGAAGGTGACGGCCTGCTGAAAGACGTTCTGAGGGCCGGGGACGCCGTTCAGCCCTGCAACGGTGTCGGTGAGGGCGGGGTCTGCGCCCCAGTCCAGCAGGATACGGACCAGCTCCGGCCCGTTCACCGCCTGCACCGCCTCGCTGAGGGGAGAGCAGGTGAAGGTCTCCTCGCCCAGGGTCCACTTGCGGTAGGCGGCGTTGGGGTCGGCGTGGTGCTTCAATAGGAGTTCCACCGCCAGAGAGCCGCCGGAGCGGATGGATTCGTTGAGGAGGGAGGTGTCCTCCCACTCGGGGGTGCTGATCTGGTGGGTGGCCATTTTTGGGAACAGGTCCAGCAGGGCGTGGAGCCGGTTTGCACAGTCCGCCCGGAGGAAGAGGTTCCAGAAGAACATCCGGTTTTCCTCGGTGATGGCCTGGGTCTCCAGCTCGGTGAGGGATGGGGAGAAGGTCTCTAGTCGCCGGGCCAGCACGGGCAGACCGGGAGCGTTGAGAAACCAGCCCGCAATGAGCTTATAGAAGTAGGCCTCGGCGCACCGGGGCGCGGTGTCCAGGGCCCGCTCGCAGTAGCGGTCGGCGCTCTCCCAGTCACGGTCCTCCAGAAAGAACCGGACCCGGGTCAGCAGATTGTCGGTGCTGACCCCGTCCCCGGCCATCACCTGAATGGGAGCGGCGGGCGCAGGTGCGGCGGGCGCAGGGGAATTTTTCTCCGGAAACATCTTCTGTACGCCCCGGAGCAGGTCCTGCATGAAGGCGATCTCGGTGATGTCGTAGGATTGCAGGCTGTTCAGCGGAGCGGGCATGGATTGGGGGTCCATTCCCTTATAGCAGGGGATGAGCAGCTTGTTGGGGTGCTTCTTTTTCAGATTGAGGAAGCGGCTCCACTCATTTTTTACCCAGGGGGAGGCCAGATGCTCCGGCTTGGTGCCGATGACCACCATGACCCGTGCGCTGTTCAGCGCGGAGAAGATGTAGGGCTCGAACTCCTCGCCTGCCTTATCCTCTAAGGTGATGTGGGAGAAGAACACCCGGAAGCCGTGGCCGGACAGGTAGGAGTGGAGGTCCTGGGCCAGCACGGAGTCCTCGGACCGGCTGCCGTGCTCGTCCTTGTCCTTGCAGCAGAGGAACACGTCGAAGGGCCGCTCGGCCCGGCTGGTGGCCAGAGTACCCCGCTGGACGGCGGCGATCTTTGCGCCCTCCCGCTGGTACTGCCAGCGGAGCATCCCCGCGGAGTGGGCCATGGCGGCCAGATAGTCCACGTCGTCCAGAAAGCTGTCCAGACTGAGGCGGTGGCAGGTGGGGAGGTACTCCAGGGTGGTGGGGTCCTGGACGTACTCGATGCCGAAGCGGCACAGAGCGGCACACCAGTGGGCCTCCGCGTCGGTGTCGTCCTCGGAGATGATGTGTTCATAGATGGACAGGGCAGTGTCAAAGTCGCCGCAGGCCCGGAACTCATTGCCCCGATTCATGGCGGCGATGCGCTGTTTTCGGTTGAACCGGCTGACTACTGCGGTGTTTCCGCAGCACTCGCAGACGCCGGTGGTCTGGTCGGCGGAGAGGATGATCCGTCCGCCGCACATATTACAGGTGAGAGCTTCCACGATGATTTGATCACTCCTGTTGTCTGCGGGGCTTATTTGCTGGCCTTACAGATGCGGTTGCGCTGTTCCAGCCGGAACCGGACGTCCCGGGCGAGAGTCAGCAGATCGGTGCGGGTGATGTGGCTTTGGGGGTCGTTGAGGAAGAGGACAATGGACTTCTGGAGTTCCAGAATGGTCTTGAGGGTGGCTTTCTCCACGCCCACGGTTTTCTTGGTGCCCACGGGGTCGCTGGACTGGATGATGTCCACCAGCTCCTCCAGCTGGGCCTTGAGCTCGGGGTCCTCGGCCAGCCGGGGCAGAAGGACGGCCACCTCGCGGATGCGCTGCATGTGGTTGATATCCTTCTCCAGGTTTTCCTCCTGCTTGACGATGAGGGTGCGGGTAATGTCGTTGAGGACGCAGAGGACCACGGCGGCACCGGCTACGAACAGCTCGGAGGCCCAGGCGATCTCGGCGGGGATGGTGCGGGGGAACAGCATCAGCAGCGCACCCACCACCGCCTGTGCGATGAGGAAGCGGACGCCCCAGCGGAACTGGGGGAAGACGTAGAACTTCTTCATGGGGGTCTTGTTGTGCTGGAACAGAGTGAAATACACGGCGGCCTGGATGGGCAGACCCAGGGTGGTGAAGATGAAGCCCACCCAGAAGTTGGACTCGGTCAGCTTATTGCCGGTAGCTGCGTGGAAATAAGCGAACAGGCGCTCCGGCATGGGCGCTCCGGTGGAGCTCAGGAACACATCCCGCTGGGTCCACAGCAGATAGGGCTCCGGGATCTTGGGGAAGACCCAGAAGGACATGAACAGATAGGCCACCATCACGGTGCTGAAGAGCAGAAGGCTCCAGATGCGGATGGTGGACAGGGGGATGGAGTGCTTTTTCTCCCAGCTGTCCTCGGCGGCGGGGTCGTCCTCCTTGCTGACCAGGATCACATAGAGGGACAGGAAGCACACGATGAACAGGGCCAGGGCACAGACCCACAGCATGGTGGTCCGGGAATTCCAGACGGAGAAAAATTTCATGGTGAGGGCGTAGAGGACGGGGAGGAACAGAGTCATCAGGACAATGGACACGGAGTGGACCACCGCCATCCCCATGGACAGGTCATCCCGGTGAAGGGTGGGCAGATACCGCTTGAAAAAGTTGGGGTCGGGGAAAAACCAGGCGGCGCTGATCAGGATCACCGCACAGACGGCGATGATGACATGGACAGCGAGAATGACCACAATGCGGAAGGTAGAGGGCCAGGACCGGGAACAGAGGTAGCCCATGGTAGAGAAGAATGCGGCGTAGGTGCAGAAGCAGATGAACAGGATGGCGGTCATCCGTACCAGCAGAGTGGTATGCTCAGCGGGTGCAGATGCTGCGGGACGTTTCTTTTTCGACATGGATGGTCACCTCATTTACCGGTCTCGGGCTCGGGGGTGTTTTTTGCCTTGGCTTTGCCCGCCTCGGCCTCGGCCCGGGATCTGCCGCAGCCGGGACAGAAGCCAAAGCTGTGGGGATTTTTCTTGTGACAGAAGGAGCAGATCCAGGGGGCGTGCGCCTTCGCATCCTCCTCGTCATCCTCGTCGAAGGAGAAGGCGGGACCGATCACGTCCTTGGTCATGCCGGCGATGCTGCCCACGGCGCCCAGCCCCACGCTGAGGGAGGCCAGCTCGCCCAGGTTGCTGCTGTCGCAGCCGCACTGGCCCACAAGGCCGTTTTTCATGGCCTCCATGCTGACCTTGCGGATGGTCTCCTGCTGGTAGCTGTACTTCTTGTTCCGCATATCCCGGACCTCGGCCTCGGAGCGGGTGGCCAGAGCCACGGCCTCGGCGGCGGCGCGGGTCTTGATTGCCTCGGCCTCCGCCTTTGCCCGGGCCTTGAGGATCTCGGCCTCTGCCTCTGCCTTGATCGCCATGACCTGGGCCTCGGCCTTGGCGTCGATCTCGGCCTTTTTCGCGTGGGCCTCGGCCTCGATCCTCTTGTGCTCGGTACCGGCCTTGGCCTCCTTGGCCAGGACGTTCTGGGCCAGGACCTTTAAATAGGAGTCGGCCAGCAGGGTCCGCAGCTCCCGGAACCGGGGGTCCTCCTCAGGCAGGACGATGCGGCTGATGTAGAACTCGGTCATCTCCAGACCGTAGTCGGCCAGCTCGGCGTTGATAAGGTCCCGCAGGGCGGCGGATAGCTCCAGCAGATGGGTGTCGATCTCCAGAATATTGATATGCTGGTCCCGGATGGTCTTGGCCAGATAGTTCTTCACCTGGGTCATGACCATGCCCCGGAACAGACCCCGGCCGCTCTCCATGCCCAGGATGCTCTCCCGGGACAGCTGGGTCCCCGCGCCGATGATCTTCACCAGCAGCTTCCGGGGCGCGGTGACGCGGATGTTGAACTCACCGCTGGCACCCAGCTCCAGATGGAGCTGAGTTTTCTCGTCAAAGATGCGGACCTTGGAGTCGGTACCCCATTTCAGTCCCATCTGGACGGTGGTATTGACGAAATAGACCTCCGACTGGAGGACGGCCTCGGTCTCGGCGGGGAGCTTGTACAGCTTCTCCAGACCGGGGATCTGGTTGGTGACCAGGGAGTGACGGCCGGGGCCGAAGGTGTCCAGAGCCTTGCCGTTTCGGAAGAAAACGGCCTCCTGACCGTCGTGGACGATCAGCTGAGAGCCGAAGTTGAAATCTTCGATATGATGTTTCCAGATGAGCATATTTTCACCGTTGTCATATTGAATGATATCGGCCATAGGCTCTTTCTTTTTCTTTGCCATGGATGCCGCACCTCCGCGATATTTGATGGAGCAAAACCAGAGGGTCTTGCAGGCTATAATTAAATCCATTGTACTGCAAAAAGAGGGTGTGTTCAAGTCTGACCCGGTCGGTTCTGGTCATTTTCCGGCGAAAAAGGGCGAAAACAGGCGGACAGGAAGGGACTTGACGGGGCCTTTAGGCGGTGGTTGGTTTAGATTCCGTGAAAAATCCGTGAAAATTCCGGGAAACAGGGGAAGAAAGTTCTGAGAAATGGAGATATCTGGAAGATATCTTTATGCCCTTAATACTATCTTAATACGGCCTTTATATTTTTAACAGCACACCAATTTTTTCTCCTGTATGATAGAATCTGAACGATAGAGACACACAACCCGAAAGCGACCCAAGGAGTGGTTTTATGGAAACGAAACAGCGGGACCCCAACCGGTTCCTGCAAATGCTCCAGGAGGAGCGGAAGCCCGGCGGGCGGGGACGGCTGAAGATCTTCTTCGGCTACGCCGCGGGCGTGGGCAAGACCTACGCCATGCTGGAGGCGGCCCACGCCGCCCAGGCCCACGGGGTGGACGTGGTGGCGGGCTATATCGAGCCCCACACCCGGCCCGAGACTCTGGCCCTGCTCAGCGGTCTGGAGCAGATCCCAGTGAAGCAGGTCCCTCACGGGGACATCAAGCTCCGGGAATTTGACCTGGACGAGGCCCTGCGCCGCCGCCCCGCTCTGATCCTGGTGGACGAGCTGGCCCATACCAACGCCCCGGGCAGCCGCCACGAGAAGCGGTATAAGGACGTGGAGGAACTTTTGCAGGCGGGTATCAACGTGTACACCACCGTCAACGTCCAGCACATCGAGAGCCTCAACGACACCGTGGCCACCATCACCGGCATCGCCGTCCGGGAGCGCATCCCAGACTCCGTATTTGACCGGGCCGATCAGGTGGAGATCGTGGATATCGAGCCCCAGGAGCTCATTGAACGGCTCCAGCTGGGCAAGGTCTACCGGGAGAACCAGGCCCGGCGGGCCATGGCCAATTTCTTCACCACCCCCAATCTCACCGCCCTGCGGGAGATCGCCCTGCGCCGGTGCGCCGACCGGGTGAACAGCCGCAGTGCCGCCGCCAACAAGGAGGACTTCCACACCGAGGAGCACGTGCTGGTCTGCCTGTCCTCCTCGCCCTCCAACGCCAAGATCATCCGCACCGCCGCCCGTATGGCCCAGGCCTTCAAGGGCACCTTTACCGCCCTGTACGTAGAGACCCCGGACTTCTCCGCCATGACACAGGAGAATATGGAGCGGCTCCGCAATAACATTCGTCTGGCCGAGCAGTTAGGTGCACGGATCGAGACGGTATACGGCACCGACGTCCCCTTCCAGATCGCCGAGTTCGCCCGGCTGTCCGGCGTGTCGAAGATCGTCATCGGCCGCAGCGCCGCAGGCCGGGGCCGCACCTTCGGCAAGCAGAGTTTAACGGAAAAGCTCATCGCCGCCGCCCCCAATCTGGATATCCACATCATTCCCGACTCCGCCTCCAATGTGCGCTACCGCCCCAGAAAGGCCCGGAATTTCACCTTTACCATCAAAGATACCCTGAAAAGCCTGCTGATCCTGTTTCTGGCCAGCTGTATCGGCGGTATCTTCGACTATATGAACTTTGAAGAGGCCAACATCATCACCATCTATGTCCTCAGCGTCATGGTCACCTCTGTGGTCACCCAGAACCGCATCTACAGTCTGGCCTCGTCGGTCATCAGCGTGTTGGTGTTCAACTTCTTCTTCACAGACCCCCGGCTCAGTCTGGAGGCCTACGGCGCGGGCTACCCCGTCACCTTCGTAGTCATGTTCCTGGCCGCCTTCCTGACCAGCTCCCTGGCCGACAAGCTGAAGGAGCACGCCCGTCAGGCCGCGCTGGCCGCCTACCGAAATAAGATCCTCTTCGACGTGAACCAGTCCCTCCAGCAGGCCAAGGGCCGGGACGAGATCATGGAGTCCACCGCCCGGCAGTTGAATCGCCTGCTGGACCGTGATATCATAGTGTATCCGGTGGAAAAGAACGGCCTCGATCCGGCCAAGGTGTTCTACGTCCACCCGGACGGGGAGGACCACCCCAACTACACCGCCGACAGCGAGCGCACCGTGGCCCTGTGGGTCATGAAGAACAACAAGCATGCGGGCGCCACCACCCAGACGCTGTCCAACTCCAAGTGTCTGTATCTGGCTATCCGCATCAACCAGATGGTCTACGGCGTGGTGGGTATCGCCGTCCGAAACAATCCTCTGGACAGCTCCGAGCAGAGCATGACCCTGTCCGTGCTGGGCGAGTGCGCCCTGGCCATGGAGAACGAGAAGAACGCCCGGGAGAAGGAGGAGAGCGCCATCCTGGCCCAGAAGGAACAGCTCCGGGCCAACCTGCTCCGCAGCATCTCCCACGACCTGCGGACCCCGCTGACCTCCATCTCCGGCAACGCCAGCAACTTCCTGTCCAACGGGGACAAGCTGGACGAGGAGACCCGCCGCCAGCTCTTCACCGACATTTACGACGACTCCATGTGGCTCATCAATCTGGTGGAGAACCTGCTGTCCGTGTCCCGGCTGGAGGAGAACCACCTGAACCTGCATTTCAGCTCTGAGCTGGTCAGCGACGTCATCGACGAGGCCATGAAGCACATCAGCCGGAAGCGGGACCAGTTCCACATCACCGTCCACCACGACGATGAATTCCTGCTGGCCAAGATGGACGCCAAGCTGGTGGTCCAGGTCATCATCAATCTGGTGGACAATGCCATCAAGTACACCCCGGAGGGCAGTCATATCGACATCCACACCCGTGCCCTGGACGGGGAGGCGGTGATCTCCGTCTCTGACGACGGCCCCGGCATCCCCGACGAGAAGAAGGACAAGATCTTCGATATGTTCTACAGCGGAGCCAACCGGGTGGCCGACAGCCGCCGGAGCCTGGGTCTGGGCCTGTCCCTGTGCAAGTCCATCGTCACCGCCCACAACGGCGCCATCAGCGTGTCTGACAACCGGCCCAAGGGCACCGTATTCACATTCACCCTACCTATGGAGGAGGTAACGCTCTATGAATAAGCTCACCATTCTGGTGGTGGAGGACGATCCCTCGGTCAAGAACCTGATGACCACCACCCTCCGCACCCACGACTATAACTTCCTGACCGCCCAGAACGGCCAGTCCGGTATTATCCAGGCCTCGTCCCACAACCCGGATATCGTCCTGCTGGACCTGGGTCTGCCCGACATGGACGGCACCGAGGTCATCCGCAACATCCGCAGCTGGTCCAACATGCCCATCATCGTCATCAGCGCCCGCAGCGAGGATATGGACAAGATCGAGGCTCTGGACGCCGGTGCGGACGACTATCTGACCAAGCCCTTCTCCGTGGAGGAGCTGCTGGCCCGGCTCCGGGCCACCCAGCGCCGCCTGTCTATGGCGCCCGCCGAGTACGAGACCTCCTCCATCTTCACCAACGGCGACTTGAAGATCGACTACGCCGCCGGCTGTGCCTGGCTCCGGGACGAGGAGCTGCACCTGACCCCCATCGAGTACAAGCTGCTCTGCCTGCTGTCCAAGAACGTGGGCCGTGTGCTGACCCATACTTACATCACCCAGAACGTCTGGGGCCGCAGCTGGGAGAACGATGTGGCCTCCCTCCGGGTGTTCATGGCCACCCTGCGGAAGAAGCTGGAGTCCCCGGACAAGGGCCACCAGTACATCCAGACCCACGTGGGCGTGGGCTACCGCATGATCCGGGTGGAGTAATACAGAAAAAGAAAGGGACCTCCGTGAATGGGTACGCCCCATAAGGAAGTTTTTTGAGAGATACGGTACAGTCCCGTTTTGGGGCTGTACCGTATCTTTCTTTTTATGCGATGAATTGGCAGTCCTGTGGATTTTCCTGAATTTCCCTTATCATCGCTTGGATCTCCTTTTCAGTTGGGATATCAATCATTCCCACCGCTGTAAAATAGATATCCACCTTCACATAGCAGTGACCACTGGATTTATCGTTGTTATGGACTTCAATGCGCTGGATCAGAGAATTCACAAGAGTTGGTGTCAGTTCTTTTACATCCGTAAGTTCCCGCAGCGTGCGGAGCATTAGCCTCAAATCAACGGTCTGTTGTTCAGATTCTTCCAAGGTTTTTTGGCTCTGCTCCACTTCTTCTGTCAGCGTTTTCTGTTCCTTTTCGTAGCTTGCCATCATTCGGGTATACCGTTCATCTGACAGCCGTCCAAGGGCGTTATCCTCGTAGATTTTCT
>SAMEA104404100__coassemble_1798_pt1 | contig 18167 bp, 16 predicted proteins | sample SAMEA104404100__metabat2_low_PE_092 | metagenome-assembled genome bin SAMEA104404100 (sample SAMEA104404100) | Balaenoptera acutorostrata | reverse complement strand
GCCGTCTGGTTGCGGGAGCGCTTCTTGCACCCCTGATCCAGACCGAAGCGGTAGCTGAAATACACCCGGTCCCGCTCCGGCAGCTTATCCAGACACACATAGAGCCGTTCCCGTGTCTCGCTCTCCTGAAAAAGAGCGGCCAGATTCAGCTTCTCGCTCTTGTTCGCCGGCTTCTCCTGCTTCTTGAGGTAACTCTTCATGGCGTTGCGGATGGCCTTGGCAGCGTAGGTAATGAACTTGACACCCCGCTCTCTGTTATAGAGCTCGATACAATTGGTCATGGCGATGGCCCCCTCCTGAGCCAGATCCTCCGCTTCCACCCCCATGGCCCGGTTCAGCTTCCGCTCCCGGTCCAGAACTTCGTTGGCGATCTTGAACGTCAGCTTCATATTCCGGCGGATGAGTTCATCTCTGGCTCTCTCGTCCCCATCACGAGCCAGCGCACACAGCTCTTCATTGTCCACTCTGCGCCCTCCGGTCATTCTCCTGAAGATCCTCGGCCACCGCCTCCAGCGCCTCCCTCAGCTTTTCCACCGTTTCAGGCCGGAGGATACCCTGTTCTTCCACAGGAGCCACCACCATGGTGGAAAACTCCTTCGGTGTTATACCGGGCTTCTTCTTGCCGCTGAGCCCCTTCTCAAAGGAGGCCAGCATCTCGTCCATCTGCTTCTTGGTCATGGTCTCCACCGAGGTCTCATACTCCACATCGGTCTTGATCTCCTGCACCGCCTCCAAAAAGCTGCTCTGGATCTCGCCCAGCTCCTGCTCATAGGGCGGCGTCAGCATCGCCTGGAGCTGCCGTGCGCCCACTTTCATCCCACGACGGAGCAACACCTTGGAGATCTCCTTCTGAATGACATTCCGGGACATATAACCCGCCGATACCGCTCCCTGCATATAGAGGGCGATCTTCTCCGCCGTCATGGCAAAGGTGGGATTTTCCAGCAGGTAGGACACCACAGTGGTGTCGATTTCCTTGGCATAGAGGTTCCGGGCCGCCTGCGGGGTCAGGCCCAGCTCGTCGATGGTGTAGTTCTTCCGGTCGGGCACGAGGGTCTGCTCCAGCAGGAAGTCGGTGGATACATTGAAGATATGGGCGATGCGGATGATCTCTCTGTCATCCAGCGTTGCATCCGGGTCCTTGAAAAATCGGCTTATGGTACTCTTGTTGACGCCGATCTTCTCGGCGAGAGTTGTACGGCTCATATGCTTTTCGCTCATCAGGTCAATGAGACGGTCCCGCATACTGCCCGGCAAGCGTGCTTCTGCCATGGAAAATCCCCCTTTAAAAGACAATTTTCTCCTATTATACTCAAATTTCCCATGAAATCAAGTTTCCCCCACACCAATCTCCGAAGTTGCATTTTTGCAATTTTTCGGAGATTTTTTTATTTTATTGAAGTTTTGCGGGTTTCCGGTCAGTTCCTGAAATTTCCCCGTATATTGATGCGACAGAAGAAATTCTGAACATGATCTACAGGAGGAACCCCTATGAACATCTATGAAACTCTGAAAACCACCCTGACCGTCCCCCAGGTGGCCCGTCACTACGGGCTGGTGGTGAACCGGAACGACATGACCTGCTGTCCCTTCCACTGTGACCGCCACCCCAGCATGAAGCTGAACGAGGACTACTACTACTGCTTCGGCTGTGAGACCAGCGGCGACGTCATCGATCTGGTGGCCGGGCTTTTTAACCTGTCTCCCGCTGACGCCGCCCGGAAGCTGGCCGCCGACTTCCATGTGCTCCCCACCCCTCCCAACGGCCCCGCTGTGCGCCGGAAGGAGGTCCTCTATGTCAAGACCCATGCCTACCGGGAGGAGGAGCACCGCTGTTTCATGGCCCTGCGGAGCTACCTGTATCTGCTCATGGGCTGGAAGGAGGTCTACTCCCCTCTCGACCCTGCGGAGCCTGTGGACGACCGCTATGTGGAGGCCTGCAAGATGGTGGACGTGGTGGAGGCCCTGCTGGACTACCTGCTGTTCGGCAGCGACGAGCTGCGGTTGGCCACGGTGCGTGAGTTCCAGTCTGACAGCACCCTGACCCATCTGGAGGAGTATGTGGAGCGGCGGAGAAAGGAGGACTATGAGCAGCCCCAAGTGGTATGAGGACGGAACCGTCAATGAGGTGCTGTTCTGCCAGGAATTCCTGGCAGAACACCCCATGCGGTGCATCAGCGGACAGCTCTGCACTGTGGACGGCCCTGTGGAGGACGAGGAGCTGGTAAAACGCCAGATCCTCGCCACTCTGGAGCCCTGTGTCAGCACGGGGCTTGCCAAGAAGTGCAGGTCCCTGCTGGATGTGATAAAACTCCTCGCCTACTGTGAGCCCACTCCCCCGGACCTGAACAGCATCCACACGGCCAACGGGGTGTACCGGCTCTCCGGCGGCTTTGAGCCGGTGCGGGACTACTGCTCCAACCGACTGGCGGTGAATTACAATCCCGACGCTCCCACCCCGGAGCGGTGGCTCCGCTTTCTGGACGAGCTGCTGGACCCCACCGACATTCTCACCTTACAGGAATATCTGGGCTACTGCCTGATCCCCTCCACCAAGGGACAGAAGATGATGCTCATTCTGGGCAAGGGCGGCGAGGGAAAATCCCGCATTGGTCTGGTGCTCCGGGACATTCTGGGGAGCAGTATGAACACCGGCAGTATTCAAAAGGTGGAAAACAACCGGTTCGCCCGGGCCGATCTACAGGGAAAGCTGCTCCTTGTGGACGACGATATGGACATGAACGCCCTGCCGAAAACCAACTATCTGAAATCCATCATCACCGCCGAGAGCAAGATGGACATTGAGCGCAAAGGGGTACAGAGCGTTCAGTGTCAGCTGTACGCCCGGTTTCTGTGCTTCGGCAACGGGGCGTTGACCTCCCTGTACGACCAGTCCAGAGGGTTCTACCGCCGTCAGCTGATTTTGACCACCAAGGACAGGCCCGCTGACCGGGTGGACGACCCGTTTCTCACCGAAAAGCTCCAGAGCGAGGCGGAGGGCATTTTCCTCTGGTGTCTGGAGGGCCTGCACCGCCTGTTGAAGAACAACTATCAATTCACAATCAGCTCTAAAACGGTGGAAAACCTGGAGAGTGTCCAGCGGAACGGCAACAACATTCTGGATTTTCTCAGCTCCACCGGCTATATCCGATTCAAGGCAGACGGGGAGATCTCCTCCCGGAAGCTGTTCGACATCTACAAACAGTGGTGCGAGGACAACACCTGTCACAGCCTCAGCGCCGCCCGTCTCAGCTCTGAGCTGGCCCAGAACGAGCTGAAATACAACGTGGAGGCCACCAACAACATCTACCTCCCCGGTGGAAAGCGGGTGCGGGGCTTTGTCGGTATTGAAGCGGATCAATAAAAGGGCTGTACGTACTGTACGGTACGTACGGCAGAACGGAGGTTTCCATGGGAGAGCCACAGTACGCCATTCTGCGGTTTGCCAAATATAAGAGCCCTGCCATCAGCGAGATCGAGGGCCACAACGAAAGAACAAAGGAGAAGTACGCCAGCAACCCGGATATCGACCCCAGCCGGACCCATCTGAACTTCCATCTGGTCACCCCGCAGGGGCGCTACCGGCCGGAGGTCCACCGGCAGATCACAGAGTCCAAGTGCCGGGTGCGGAAAGACTCGGTGCGGATGGTGGAGGCGGTCATCACCACCACCCACGAATTTTTCAACGACAAGACGCCGGAGCAGACCAGAGCCTTTTTTCAGCGGGCGCTGGAATTTATCCAGTCCAGACAGGACCCGAAAACGATCATTTCTGCGGTGGTCCATCTGGACGAGACAACGCCTCACATGCACCTGTGCTTCGTCCCGCTGACGGCGGACGGCAGGCTCTCCGCCAAGGAGCTTCTGGGCAACCGGACCAAGCTCATCCAGTGGCAGGACGAGTTCTGGTCCCACATGGTAAAGGAGTTCCCCACGCTGGAACGGGGTGAGAGCGCCAGCAAAACGGGCCGGAAGCACATCCCGCCCAGAGTTTTTAAAGAGATGACCCGGCTGACCCGCCAGCGGAAAAAGCTGGAGACCCTGCTGACCGGGGTGAATCCTCTGAACGCCAGAGGCAGAGCGAGGGAGATCTCCGACCTGCTGGACAGCTATCTCCCCAACGTGGAGAAGATGGACACCCAGATGAAGAAGTACCGGGGTGCGCTGAAGCAGTTAAAGGAGGAGAACGGAGTGCTGACCCAGAAGCTGGAAGAGCAGACGGAGAACAGCACCCTGAAAAAGATGAAGGAGCTGAAGCTGGAGCACGACTACGCACAGGCCATGGCCCTGCTGGACAAGATCCCGCCGGAAATTCTGGCCGAACTTTCCCACCCATCTCACAGAACACAGGAGGAGCGGAATGGACACTAAAAAGCCGCCCATGCCAGAGAAGGAAAAGAAAAGCGTGCTGGAACAGCTCTGGCTCAGTTACTACAACGACACGCTCTATGCCAAGGGAATCATCACCGAGGAGCAGAGAAACAAAATGCGGGTCAAAATCAAGAGCCGTCACAAAGAACTGGAGCGGTGACCTGGGCGGGCGGCCGCCTGCCGCCCGCTTTTTTCTCAAACTCTGTTGCAAAACCCATCAGATTATGTTACCTTTCAAGTAGTGATGATTCCGTGAATTTTACGGAGGAAAAATTTATGGATATTCATTCTGTGCGGCAGATGCTGCGCACCAAGAGCATTTATGACCTTCCCCTGCGCGTGACCTACTACGCCCGCGTCTCCTCCGAGAGCGACGAGCAGCTGAACTCTCTGGGCAACCAGATCAGCTACTACGAGGACCTCATCCGCAGGAACCCCAACTGGACCTACGTCCCCGGCTACGTGGACGAGGGCCTGTCGGGCATCTCCACCCGCAAGCGTGAGAACTTCAACCGCATGATCGCCGACTCCGCCGAGGACCGGTTCGACCTCATCATCACCAAGGAGATCTCCCGCTTCGCACGAAACACCCTGGACTCCATTCAGTTCACCCGTCAGCTGTTGCAGAACGGAGTGGGCGTGTTCTTCCAGAACGACAACATCAACACCTACGACGATGACTCCGAGCTCCGGCTGTCTATCATGTCCTCCATCGCACAGGACGAGCTGAGAAAGCTGTCCTCCCGCGTGAAGTTCGGTCATCAGCAGGCCATCAAGAACAGCGTGGTGCTGGGCAGCGGCAACCTCATGGGCTACCGCAAGGATCATGGCCGTCTGGTGATTGACGAGGACCAGGCACCCGTGGTCCGGAAGCTGTTCACTCTCTACGCCACCGACACCTACTCTCTCAAGCAGGTAGAGGAAATTCTGTGGAAGGACGGCCACCGCAACTCCAAGGGCAAGCGCATCTCCCACTCCACCCTGACCAGTATGCTGTCCAACCCCAAGTACAAGGGGTACTACGTGGGCAACAAGGTCCGCATCGTGGATATGTTCACCAAGAAGCAGAAGTTCCTGCCCAAAGAGGAGTGGGTCATGTTCAAGGACGAGACCGGCGAGCTGGTCCCCGCTCTGGTCAGCGAGGAGCTGTGGGATCAGGCCAACAAGGTGCTCCGCCGCCGGAGCCTGGACGTGAAAAAGCGGCAGAACAAGGTCAATCACGCCAACCTGCTCACCGGCAAGCTGTTCTGCACCCACTGCGGAGCCCCCTTCTACCGCCGCTCTGCCACCGACAGGGAGGGCAACAAGAACAGCAAGTGGGTGTGCTCCGCCAAGGTCCAGAACGGAGCGGCCACCTGTCCCACCTTCCCCATCTACGAGAAGGAGCTGGTCCCCCTCCTCTTCGAGGTGTTCCGGGACACCCGGGACCTGTCCTCTGCCATGCTGGAGGAGTACGAGAAGATGTACCGCTCCCTCACCTCCGACAACGACCTGAACAAGCAGGTGGCCGAGCTGGAGGGTCAGCTGGAGCTGGTCCGAAAGAAGAAGGACAAGCTGCTGGAGCTGGTGGCTCTGGACAGCATCTCCCCCTCTGACTTCAAGACCATGACCGGCAAGTGCAACAGCGAGATGGCAGAGATCGAGGAGGCCCTGGAGGAGCTCCACCATCAGGAGGAGTCCAGCGAGGCCTTCAAGGCCCACATGACCACGCTCCGCAAGACCTTGAAGGAGGCCGAGCAAAACGCCGCAGAGGGCACCATCACCAAGGAATTTGTGGATACCTTCATCGACAAGATCTTCGTCACCTCCGAGAAGAAGGGCACGGTCCGACTGGACATCCGCATCTTCACCGGAGATGAGACCCAGAAATACCTCAACAACCTTAAGGCCCGGACTACCCTCGAGGGTAGTCCGGGGCACACGTCCAAGAACGTGTGTCCGCCCTTCGAGGGTAAAATTCAATGGCTCTGCATCCTCTGCCCGTACGGTTTCCGTGCGGGTGTTCTTTTTTCCCAGCAAATTTTGCCAGCAGAAGTCGGGTATATCAAAACTTTGTCGGGCCATGCTATGTGTGGACGTTCCATCCGGGGGAAATTCAAATTTCCCTGCAACGTCAACAAAACAAAGTAAGGAGAGACAACCGCTATGTCTAACAACAAGTCTACTATGGTCCCCAATGCCCGCGAGGCCATGAACAAGTTCAAGATGGAGGCCGCCAACGAGGTGGGCGTCAACCTGAAGCAGGGCTACAACGGCGACCTGACCTCCAAGCAGGCCGGCTCCGTGGGCGGCCAGATGGTCCGCAAGATGATCAAGTCCTACGAGGACAATATGCAGTAAGCCTCCGGCCAACTGCTGAATTTTGACCCACAGGGGACGTACTTCGGGCCGATCTGTGTTCCACTCTTTCCATCAGTCTGCAAGTGGAAGGCACATCAGCGGCGGGGTACGTCCCCGTTTTCACGGATTTTCCGGGTATTATTTTAGCACTCATAATATTAGAGTGCTAAATGTTTACAATTTGTTCATGAATTCCATTCCATTCGGGGTATACTAAAGTCAAAATACAAGGACGGGCGGGGGTCCGAAAGGGGCTCCGCCAAAAGGAGTGAAATTTTCTCTATGAACATGAACCAGTTTACCCAGAAATCTCTGGCGGCCATTCAGTCGGCGCAGACCCTTGCGTCGGAGTACGGCAACCAGCAGATCGAGCAGGCCCATCTGCTGCTGGCTCTGGTCAGCGACAGCGAGGGCTTTATTCCCCAGCTGCTCACCGCCATGGGGCTGACCCTCCCCAGCTTCGAGGCCGCCGTGAAGGCCGAGGTCAGCAAGCTGCCCAAGGTCTCCGGCTCCGGCCGTGAGGCGGACAAAATTTACATCGCACAGGACGTGGATAAGGCGCTGAACGGTGCCGAGCAGGTCGCCAAGTCCATGCACGACGAGTATGTCTCCGTGGAGCACATCCTCCTCAGCCTGCTGGACAACGCCAACAGTTCTCTGAATAACCTGTTCCGCACCTACAACGTGACGAAAGAGCGGGTCATGCAGGCCCTGGCCTCCGTCCGGGGCAACCAGCGGGTCACCAGCGACAACCCCGAGGAGACCTACGACGCCCTGAAAAAGTACGGCACCGACCTGGTGGAGCGGGCCCGGCAGAACAAGCTGGACCCCGTCATCGGCCGTGACGACGAGATCCGCAACGTCATCCGCATCCTGTCCCGGAAGAGCAAGAACAACCCCGTTCTGATCGGCGAGCCCGGCGTGGGCAAGACCGCCATTGCCGAAGGACTGGCCCAGCGCATCGTGAAGGGCGACGTGCCCACCTCCTTGAAGGAAAAGTCCATTTTCTCTCTGGATATGGGCTCTCTGGTGGCCGGTGCCAAGTACCGGGGCGAGTTTGAGGAGCGGCTGAAAGCCGTTCTGAACGAGGTCCGCAAGTCGGAAGGCAAGATCATCCTGTTCATCGACGAGCTGCACACCATCGTGGGTGCGGGCAAGACCGAGGGCTCCATGGACGCAGGCAACCTGCTGAAGCCCATGCTGGCCCGGGGCGAGCTGCACTGCATCGGTGCCACCACTTTAAATGAGTACCGCCAGTATATCGAGAAGGACGCCGCTCTGGAGCGCCGGTTCCAGCCCGTCATGGTGAATGAGCCCTCCCTGGAGGACGCCATCGCCATCCTGCGCGGCTTGAAGGAGCGCTACGAGGTCTACCACGGCGTGAAGATCACCGACGGCGCTATCATCGCCGCAGCAACTCTGTCCAACCGCTACATCACCGACCGTTTCCTCCCCGATAAGGCCATCGACCTGGTGGACGAGGCCTGTGCCATGATCCGCACCGAGATGGACTCCATGCCCACTGAGCTGGACGTGATCCGCCGGAAGATCATCCAGCACGAGATCGAGGAGGCCGCCTTGAAGAAGGAGACCGACAAGATCTCTCAGGAGCATCTGGCCGAGATCCAGAAGGAGCTCTCCGACATGCGGGACGAGTTCAACGCCAAGAAGGCCCAATGGGACAACGAGAAGGGCGCGATTGGAAAGGTGCAGAAGCTCCGGGAGGAGCTGGAAGCCGCCAACGCCGCTCTGGAGAAGGCCCAGCGGGAGTACGACCTGGAGAAGGCCGCCCAGCTCCAGTATGGCCGCATCCCGGAGCTGAAAAAGGCTCTGGAGGCCGAGGAGCAGATCGCCGCCGACAGCAAGGCCCGTTCCCTCCTGCGGGACAAGGTCACCGAGGAGGAGATCGCCCGCATCATCGAGCGCTGGACCGGTATCCCCGTGGCCCGGCTGATGGAGGGCGAGCGTGAGAAGCTGCTCCACCTGGAGGACATCCTGCACAAGCGTGTCATCGGTCAGGACGAGGCCGTCCGGCTGGTGTCCGAGGCCATTCTGAGAAGCCGGGCCGGCATCGCCGACCCCAAGAAGCCCATCGGCTCCTTCCTCTTCCTGGGCCCCACCGGCGTGGGTAAGACCGAGCTGGCGAAAACGCTGGCTGAGACCCTGTTCGACAGCGAGAAGAATCTGGTGCGTATCGACATGAGCGAGTATATGGAGAAGTTCTCCGTGTCCCGCCTGATCGGAGCGCCTCCCGGATACGTGGGCTACGAGGAGGGCGGCCAGCTGACCGAGGCGGTCAGAAGAAAGCCCTACTCCGTCATCCTCTTTGATGAGGTGGAGAAGGCCCACCCCGACGTGTTCAACATCCTGTTGCAGGTGCTGGACGACGGCCGCATCACCGACAGCCAGGGCCGCACCGTGGACTTCAAGAACACCATCATCATCCTGACCTCCAATCTGGGCAGTCAGTTCCTGCTGGACGGCATCCAGCCCGACGGCAGCATCAGCGAGGAGGCCCGGAGCCAAGTCCACGAGCTGTTGAAGCGGTCCTTCCGCCCCGAGTTCCTGAACCGTCTGGACGAGATCGTGTTCTATAAGCCCCTGACCCGTGAGAACGTCACCGGCATCCTGGACCTGCTGGTGGCCGATCTGAACCGCCGTCTGGAGGACAAGCAGCTCACCGTGGAGTTGACCGACGCCGCCAAGAACGAGATCATCGACGCCGCCTACGATCCCATCTACGGCGCAAGACCTCTCCGCCGCTACCTCCAGCACTCCGTGGAGACTCTGGTGGGCCGGAAGATCATCGCCGATCAGGTCACCCCCGGAGCCGCCCTGATCGTGGACAGTCAGAACGGCGACCTGGTGGTCCGCTGAAATCTTATACAAATTCTGGGGGCCCTGTGGGAATTTTTCCGGCAGGGCCCCCAAGTTTCTCTTGACTTTAGCAGAATATTGCTATAGAATCAGATTAACAAGAATTATTCTTGATTTGTATGCACTTAAACTTTAGGGAGGTTTCTTTATGAATAGAAAGGCTTTTAACCGCATCAACTACGGTCTGTTCGTTCTGGGTGTCCAGGGCGAGGCCCAGCCCCAGGGCTGCCTGATCAACTCTCTGCATCAGGTCACTTCCTCCATGCCCTTCAAGTTCTCCATCACCGTGAACAAGAGCAACGAGACCTATAAGGCCATCGAGGCCGCCGGCACCTTCGCCGCCACCGTCCTGTCCAAGGACGCCCCCAAGGAGCTGGTGGAGCTGTTCGGCCACAAGTCCGGCCGCGTGGTCAACAAGTTCGCCGATCTGGCCTACGAGACCGACGTGAACGGCAACCCCTACTTCAAGGAGAACGCTGTCGCCCGCTTCGCCTGCAAGGTGGTCGACAAGCTGGATCTGGGCAACTCCGTCCTGTATATCGGTCAGACCATGGAGGCCGAGATCGTGGGTGAGGGCCTGGCTCTGACTCTGGACGACTACAACAACGCCGGCGCTCCCGCCGCTCCCACCGCCACCGTGGTCCGCTTCAAGGAGGAGAACCTGGGCTGGCGCTGCACCATCTGCGGCTACATCGCCGAGATGGAGACCCTGCCCGAGGGCTACCAGTGCCCCCTGTGCCGCGCCAACCGCGACAAGTTCGTCAAGCTGTAAGCTTCTGCATCCAATCAAAAACAAGAGGCCGCCTGCGGGCGGCCTCTTTTCATGCTGGAGGGTTCCCAAATTATGGAGTATCGAAACATCGTCCCCGGAACATTCATCAAGCGCCCCAACCGCTTCATCGCCCACGTGGAGACGGCGGAGGGGGTGCAGGTCTGCCACGTGAAGAACACGGGGCGGTGCAAGGAGCTGCTGGTCCCCGGCTGTACCGTCTACTTGGAGGAGAGCGACAACCCCAAGCGCAAGACCCGGTTCGACCTCATCGCCGTGGAGAAGGCCCGGGAGGGTGCCTCTCCCCTGCTCATCAACATGGACTCCCAGGCCCCGAACAAGGTGTTCGGAGAATGGGCCGCCGCCGGAAACCTGCGACCCGGCCTGACCCTCCTGCGCCCGGAGACAACCTTTGGTAATTCTCGCTTTGATTATTACTGGGAGGATTCAGAAAAGAGGGGTTTTGTGGAGATCAAGGGCGTCACTTTGGAGGAGAACGGCGTGGTCCGCTTCCCCGACGCCCCCACCGAGCGGGGCGTGAAGCATATCGAGGAACTGATTTTGGCCCACAAGGCGGGGTACGAAGCCGCCCTCTGTTTCATCGTCCAGATGGAGGGCATGAAGTGGGTGGAGCCCAACGACGTGACCCACCCCGCCTTCGGAGAGGCCCTGCGGAAGGCCGCCAAGGCCGGGGTCAACGTCATGGCCCTGGAGTGCCATGTCACGCCGGGGACCCTGGAGGCAGTCCGGGCAATTCCGGTGAAGCTGTAAGAATACCGCCCGCAGGCGAAAAAAGCCTCCCCTTTACAAGGGGAGGGGGACCGCTTGCGGTGGTAGGGTTTTCCCGAAAGCACCTTCGACCACATCCTCTGCGGTATCGCTCATACCGGTTACAATCCCCCAGTCAGCAAGCTGACAGCCCCCTTTACACAAGGGGGCCTTAGAGAAATGCGGCTACAGTTCCAACCCCTCGTCCCACCCGTGGCGTTTCCTATCCGCCGAAGGCGGCACCTCTTCTCTTCCCTCTTCTCTTTCGCCGACAGGCGAAAAAAATCCCCCGGAATCAGGAATGATTCCGGGGGATTTTATCATTTCAGCTTACTTACCGCAGAAGTCCTTGGCGACCTCGACGATATGCTCGGCAGACAGGCCGTACTTCTTCAGCAGCTGAGCGGCAGGGCCGGACTCGCCGAAGACGTCGTTCACACCGATGCGGCGGACGGGGGTGGGGCACTTTTCGGACAGGCAGGCGCAGACGGCCTCGCCCAGACCACCGATGATGTTGTGCTCCTCGCAGGTGATGACCTTGCCGCACTCCTGGGCGGCCTTGATGACCAGCTCCTCGTCCAGAGGCTTGATGGTGGCCAGGTTGATGACCCGGGCGTTGATGCCCAGCTCCTTCAGAGCCTTGCCGGCCTCAACAGCCTCGTTGACCATCAGACCGGTGGCGATGATGGCCACGTCGGTGCCGTCCTGGAGGACCTCACCCTTGCCGATCTCAAAGTGGAAGCCCTTCTCCTCGTGGAAGACGGGCACAGCCAGACGGCCGAAGCGGATGTAGACGGGGCCCACGTGCTCGTAAGCGGCCTTGACAACGGCGCGGGCTTCCACGTCGTCGGAGGGGCAGATGACGGTCATGCCGGGGATGGAACGCATCAGAGCGAAGTCCTCGCAGCACTGGTGGGAAGCGCCGTCCTCACCCACGGAGATACCGCCGTGGGTAGCGCCGATCTTCACGTTCAGGTGGGGGTAGCCGATGGAGTTGCGGATCTGCTCGAAGGCACGACCGGCAGCAAACATGGCGAAGGTGGAAGCGAAGGGCTTCAGACCGGCGGCAGCAGCACCGGCGGCGGCGGCCATCATGTTGCCCTCGGCAATGCCGCAGTTGAAGTGGCGGTCGGGGTACTCCTTCTTGAAGACACCGGTCTTGGTAGCGCCGGCCAGGTCGGCGTCAAACACGATCAGATCCTTATGCTCGGCGGCCAGCTCCTTCAGAGCGTTGCCGTAGCTCTCACGGGTCGCAATCTTCTTCACGTCTGCCATCTTACATTGCCTCCACTTCTGCCAGACGAGCACGCAGCTCGTTCATGGCGGTCTCGCACTGCTCGTCGTTGGGGGCCTTGCCGTGCCAGCCGGCCTGGTCCTCCATAAAGCTGACGCCCTTACCCTTGACGGTCTTCATGACAATGGCGAAGGGCTTGCCCTTGGTCTCGCGGGCCTGGTTGAAAGCGGCCTCCATCTGGTCGAAGTCGTGGCCGTCGATCTCGGCAACAGCAAAGCCGAAGGCCTCCATCTTCTCGCGGATGGGGTAGGGGCTCATGACGTCGGCGACGCGGCCGTCGATCTGCAGGCCGTTGTTGTCGATGATGACGCACAGGTTGTCCAGGTTGTAGTGGGCGGCAAACATAAAGGCCTCCCAGACCTGACCCTCCTGGATCTCACCGTCGCCCAGCAGAGTGTAGACGCGGTTCTCCTTGCCCTGGTACTTGGCGGCCAGAGCCATACCGGCGGCGGCGCTGACGCCCTGACCCAGGGAGCCGGTGGACATGTCCACGCCGGGAGTCTCGTTCATATTGGGGTGACCCTGGAGATAGGAGCCCACGTGACGCAGGGTCAGCAGGTCCTCCACGGGGAAGAAGCCACGGTGGGCCAGAGCGGCATACAGGCCGGGAGCGGTGTGGCCCTTGGACAGAACAAAGCGGTCACGATCCTCCCACTTGGGGTTGGCGGGGTCGATGTTCATCTCCTTGAAGTACAGATAGGTGAACAGATCGGAGGCAGACAGGCTACCGCCGGGATGACCGGCTTTGGCGCTGTGGGTGCCCTCGATGACGCCCATGCGTACCTTGCAGGCCGTGGCCATCAGCATCTTCTTATCGTTGGCAGTCATGCGATTCTTTCTTCCTTTCTATTTCCGGGGTCTGGATCTCGGTAAAAATCCGCCCTGCGGACGGGTCCTTAAAAGCACCCGCTATTTTCAGATATAGGTATTATACGGCATTCTGTCAAGAAGCGCAACACTTCTGCCCGTTTGGACAAGAACCCCGCATATTCTGGCAACTTAGGGCAGAGAACTCCGGAAAGAGAAGGGATAATTTTCCTTTCCGCAGGCGGCAAAGAACTCCTCCTCCCGTCCGGTATACAGGTGGTCGTGGACCCCGTAGACGGTCCAGCCCGCCCGGGCGGCGGAGGCGCAGTTCACCGGGGAGTCGTCGAAGAAGATGCACTCCTCCGGGGCCACCCCGCAGAGCTGTTCCACCTTCCGGTAGAGCTCCTGCTCCCACTTCTCCACACCCAGCTCCTGGGTGGTGAAGATCTCCTCGAAGTAGTCCAGCAGGCCGTGGCGCTCCAGAGCCATCCGGCACATGGCCGGGATGCTGGCGGAGAGGACGGCGCACCGCTTCCCCGCCTGTCTGGCCCGCTCCAGAAAGTCCCGGACATGGGGCTTCAATTCCAGGGTCCCGGCGTAGGCCTCCCGGGCCAGGGCCCGCCAGGTGTCCATGATCTCCTCGTCGGTCATGTCCAGGTGGTAGCGGGTGCGGGTGTAGGCCGCAGACTCCGGGAAGCTGTGGTGGGACACATAGTCAGTATAGTCCTCCGGGACCGAATCTACTCCCACACGACGGAGAAATTCCCGGTCGATGTCCGTCCAGACCCCGTTGGAGTCCAGCAGCGTACCGTCCAAATCAAAAAAATACATGTGTGTTCTCCTTTTATTTTTCCACCCGGAACCGCCAGGGGAAGTCCACCGCCTCCTCGGCGTAGTCGATGCCCACACGGGGTCCGGCGATGATATGTTCCGGCGCGGGACCGTCACAGACATAGAGCCCGCTGTCCCGCCGGGTGATGTTCAGACCGTTCTGGGCCCTTGTGATGTCCAGTCCCCGGCACAGCTTCCCCGGTCCGTTGAGGAGATTTTTCCTCTGATAGGGGGACAGTTCTGCCAGCTTGCGCCCAAACCGTTTGTTTGCTATAATATTTCCGTTTGTGACCGGTTCACAGCCCCGGATCAGTACCGCGCAGGGCTCGCCCTCCGGCTCTGTGACCAGGTTCAGACAGTGGTACATCCCGTAGATCAGATAGACATAGGCCGTCCCCGGCGGAGCAAAGAGGGTTTTCGTCCGCTCGGTCCGCTTGTAGTTGTAGGCGTGGCAGGCCTTGTCCACCGGGCCCACGTAGGCCTCGGTCTCGGTGATGGAGCAGACCAGCGCGGTCCCGTCCTCCAGCACCCGGACCAGCTGCTTGCCCAGCAGCTCACGGGCCACCGCCACTGTATCGCGATTGTAAAATTCAGGGGTCAGCGGTTCCATGCAAATCTCCTTCCTTCCGCTGCTTTCCTTGGATATTATAAGGTATCATATCAAAAAAGTCCCAAATTTGCAAACTGGAGTTGATGTCATGTCCCCTACCACCATGAAGCGGCTGGCCAAGCCGCTGCTGTTCGCCTCCGCCATCATCTGGGGCGGTTCCTTCTTTATTATGAAGAACACCCTGGACGTGTTCCCCGTCTTTTCCCTGCTGGCCATGCGGTTCACCGTGGGCGCGGCCCTGCTGGCCCTGATCTGCTGGAAAAAGTGGGAGAAGTTCACCCCGGACTACCTGTGGAGAGGCGCGGCCATGGGCGCCTGCCTGTTCCTGGCCTACACCATCCAGACCTTTGGCCTGTCCCACACCACCCCCTCCAAGAATGCCTTTTTGACGGCGGTTTACTGCGTACTGGTCCCCTTCATGGCCTGGGCCGTCACCAAGCGCAGACCGGACCGGTATAACATCATGGCGGCTCTGCTGTGCGTCAGCGGCGTGGGCCTCATCTCCCTGACTGAGGAGTTCACCATCCAGTCCGGCGACCTGCTGACCCTGGCCTCCGCCTTCTTCTACGCCGGCCACATCGTCACCGTGGACAAGGTCTCCCCGGAGAAGGATATCTCCCTGCTCACCGTCCTGCAATTCGCCTTTGCGGGCCTGTTCGCCTGGGTGGGCGTGTTCTTCCTGGAAGATTTCCCCGCACCCTCTGTCATCTTCCAGTCTGAGAACCTGCTGGCCATGGGCTACCTCTGCGTCATGGCCACCACCGTGGCCCTGCTCTTCCAGAACGTGGGCCAGGTCTGGTCCGATCCCGCCTCCGCCGCCGTCATCCTCTCCCTGGAGTCCGTGTTCGGCGTGCTGTTCTCCGTCCTGTTCTACGGCGACCCCCTGACCGGCCGCCTGCTGCTGGGTTTTGTGCTGATTTTTGTGGCCGTGGTCTGCTCCGAGACCAAGTTTTCCTTCCTCCGGCGGACTTCTGTCGGCGAGAAGCGCACAGCTTAATACGAAATTTGTTTGCAATCTCCCGGGGTCTGCCCTATAATGGTTAGAGTTAATTCAAAATCCGGGCTTTCGCGCCCACCTAAGGAGTGTTCCCCATGTCTGAAATCACCCTGCCTCAGGGCTATACCTCTCTGCTGTCCATCTACGAGACCCAGAAGGCCATCGGTCTGCTCAAGCGCCTGTTTGAGGACAAGCTGGCCGGTTCTCTCCGTCTGCACCGTGTCTCCGCCCCTCTGTTCGTCTCCGCCGCCTCCGGCCTGAACGACGACCTGAGCGGCCGGGAGCGCCCTGTGGCCTTTGATATCAACGGCGTCCACGACACCGCCGTGGTGGTGCACTCCCTGGCCAAGTGGAAGCGCCTGGCCCTGAAGCGCTATCAGTTTGAGGAGGGCGAGGGCCTGTACACCGATATGAACGCCATCCGCCGGGACGAGGATCTGGACTATCTCCACTCCGCCTACGTGGACCAGTGGGACTGGGAGAAGATCATCGGCGAGGAGGACCGCAACGTGGAGTATCTGAAGGAGACCGTCCACGCCATCGTGGATGCTCTGGCGGATACCCAGGCCTTCCTGCACTCTGTGTTCCCCAAGCTGTCCCACCTGCCCAAGCTGACCCACGAGGTGAAGTTCATCACCTCTCAGGAGCTGGAGGACCGCTACCCCGACCTGTCCGCTAAGGAGCGGGAGCACGCCATCACCCGTGAGTTCCCCATCGTGTTCATCATCGGCATCGGCGGCGCGCTGAAGTCCGGCAAGCCCCACGACGGCCGGGCCCCCGACTATGACGACTGGACCCTGAACGGCGACCTGCTGGTCTGGGACAGCGTGAACCAGCGCTCCGTGGAGCTGTCCTCCATGGGCATCCGGGTGGACCCCGCCGCTCTGGACCGCCAGCTGACCATCGCCGGCTGCGACGACCGCCGGAACCTGCCCTTCCACAAGCTGCTGCTGGAGGGCAAGCTGCCTCTGACCATGGGCGGCGGTATCGGCCAGTCCCGGGTGTCCATGCTGCTGCTGGGCAAGGCCCACATCGGTGAGGTCCAGTCCTCCCTGTGGGACGACGGCAACGTGTCCGCCTGTGAGGACGCCGGGGTCATCCTGCTGTAACTGCACAAATCGAAGGAGAGGAGGACGGCTTGCCGTCCTCCTCTTTTGTCCGTTTGGAAAAGTTTTTTGAGAAATTTGAAAAAACCTGTTGACACCCGGCGGTGGTTATGGTAATATACGTCTTGCGTTGAGCGCTACCGGCTCAGCGAACTGAATAACGATGCGCGAGTGGTGGAATTGGTAGACTCGCTGGCTTCAGGTGCCAGTGCTCGCAAGGGCGTGCGGGTTCGACTCCCGCCTCGCGCACCAAATAAAAAAGACACAACTTAGGTTGTGTCTTTTTTATTTGGGTTCCGCCGCCCATGGCGGCTCCACCCTTTTGGATTGGAATGCTCGGGGCTGGCAGAGCCACCCCTGCGCAAATGGTTTTGTCCCAAAACCATTTTACGGCGCAAAAGCGCCGCCGCCCCTGTGGGGCGGTTTTGGTGTTCTTTTCACTCTTCTCTCTTCACCATTCACTTTTCTCTAAACTCCCGTCCCGCCCGCAGGCGAAAAGAGGCCGCCCCGGTGGGGCGGCTGGGTTGGGCTTCACCATTCTCTAAACTCCCGTCCCTCGTCTTTCGTCTCCCGTCCCCGCCCGCAGCGGGCAAGGCCCCCTTGTGCAAAGGGTGCTGTCAGCCAAACGGGGACCCAAACGCAACCCAACGAAATGGTTGTGTTTGGGAGAGGAGGAGCGAGGTCGCGAGGAAGCAATCCCGCTATACGGTGCGGGATTGCGGACGATACGCAGTCCGTGACGACGAGGGGGATTGTAACCTGCATGGGCTGTCCCGCTTGAGAGATGGTCAAAGAACACCAGACTACAACCCTTCCGCCCCTTCGGGGCACCTCCCCTTGCACAGGGGAGGCTTTTCGCTTCGGCGGAACGAAGGACGGCTGTCTGCGGACGGCGGGCTTTTCCGCCGCCGCATTCCCCTCCGTGCAAAACTTTTTAAGAAATTTGAAAAAACCTGTTGACACCCGGCGGTGGTTATGGTAATATACGTCTTGCGTTGAGCGCTACCGGCTCAGCGAACTGAATAACGATGCGCGAGTGGTGGAATTGGTAGACTCGCTGGCTTCAGGTGCCAGTGCTCGCAAGGGCGTGCGGGTTCGACTCCCGCCTCGCGCACCAAAACAAAAGGACACAACGAAAGTTGTGTCCTTTTGTTTTGGTGTTCTTTTCACTATTCACTTTTCACTCTTCTCTTTTCTCTAAACCCCCGTCCCGCCCGCAGGCGAAAAGAGCCGCCCCGGCGAGGCGGCTGGGTCGGGCTTCACTTTTCTCTAACCCCCGTCCTTCGTCCCCGCCGCGCGGACAAGGCCCCCTTGTGCAAAGGGGGCTGTCAGCTTGCTGACTGGGGGATTGTAACCTGCATGGGCTGTCCCGCTTGAGAGATGGTCAAAGAACGGAA
>SAMEA104404100__coassemble_1765_pt1 | contig 18428 bp, 15 predicted proteins | sample SAMEA104404100__metabat2_low_PE_092 | metagenome-assembled genome bin SAMEA104404100 (sample SAMEA104404100) | Balaenoptera acutorostrata | reverse complement strand
TCCTGATCATCGCCATCCTGGTCCAGCTGCTGGAGAACTTCCTGAAGAAGTTCATCCCCGCTCTGTACAAGGCTCTGGGCGTGTACCTGCCCCTGATCACCACCAACTGCACCATCCTGGGCGTCACCATCCTGAACCTGGACAACAACTACAGCTTTGTTGAGTCCATCGTTTGTGCCGCCGGTGCCGGTATCGGCTTCCTGGTCGCCATGGTTCTGTTCTCCGGCGTTCGCCGCAAGGTGGAGCAGGCCATCGTCCCCGAGTGCTTCAAGGGCCTGCCCATCACCCTGGTGGCAGCTGCTATGACGTCCCTGTCCTTCATGGGCTTCGGCGGCATTGTGGAAGCTATCTTCGGTGTTTAAGTAGGGAGGGTGAGTAGTATGAATCCTATCGTATTGGCTATTCTCGTGGTGACTGCCATCGGCCTGATCGGTGCCGTGATCCTGGTCGCCGCCTCCATCTTCATGTATGTCCCCGTCGACGAGCGCGTGGAAAAGATCACCGAGGCTCTGCCCGGCGCCAACTGCGGCGCCTGCGGCTGTGCCGGTTGTGCTGACTACGCCAAGTCCGTGGTTGAAGATGGCAATGCCTGTAACAAGTGTGTCCCCGGCGGCGCTGCTGCTGCCGCCGCTGTCGCCGCCATCATGGGCGTGGAGGCCGGTTCCGCCACTTCCATGAAGGCTGTCGTGGCCTGCTCCGGCACCTGCGGCAAGACCTCCAAGCGGTTTGAGTTCGACGGTATCCACAGCTGCCAGGCCGTCAAGGGCCTGTACGGCGGCGATGGTATGTGTACTTACGGCTGCCTGGGCTACGGCGATTGTACCCGCGCCTGTCCCTTTGACGCCATCCACATCGTGGACGGCATCGCCAAGGTGGACCGTGAGAAGTGTGTCGGCTGCGGCGCCTGCGCCAACGCCTGCCCCAACCACATCATCTCCATCATCCCCGAGCACAAGCGCAAGCCCGTCGTTCTGTGTCAGAACGAGGACAAGGGCGGCGATACCCGCAAGGCCTGCACCGCCGGCTGTATCGGCTGCCAGAAGTGCGCCAAGAAGTGCCCCAAGGAGGCTATCACCATCGTCAACAACCTGGCCCACATCGACCAGGACAAGTGCGTTGGCTGCCAGCTGTGTGTCAAGGAGTGCCCCATGGGCATCATCCATGTCCCCGCTGCCGAGTAATCCTCCAAAAGAGTGTAAAGAAACCGCACCGGATCTTCCGGTGCGGTTTTTTTGTTGCGATAGGGGAGAGAGAAGATTTTTCGTTTTACGGCGATACACCCTCTTCTGTAATGTGGCCTGAAACAATGTAGGGCCGCCATATATGGCGGCCGTGTTGCAGAGACCGCCGATAAAAGATAGAAGAAGCAAAAAACAGTTTTTGCCCCCTTGGCTCCCCTTGAGGGGAGCTGTCATCCAATCCGCAGACTGGGTGACTGAGAGGTGTTCTCCCGTCCCGCAGCAGAGAAAAAGTCTCCCCTTTTCAAGGGGAGGGGGACCGCTTGCGGTGGAAGGGTTGTAACCGGCACTTCTTTGACCATATCTTTAAGGGTGAAGATAGTACCGCTTACAATCCCCCACTCAGCAAGCTGACATCCCTCTTTGCACAAGGGGGCCTCTGGCAAGGACTGCTTTAGCTTCTGTTTCCCATTCTTCATCCTGCCGAAGCGGCGTGTCCAAGCCTCGCCCTGCGGGAAAGGACATACCCAAGCATAAAACCCCCGGCGTGATTTCTCACGCCGGGGGTTTCTCATAAAATTTTAAATATTACTTCGGTCTCTCAGCCAGCTGGGCAGGGCCCTTGCGTGGATACTGGAGACGATGCCCATGGCGGCAAACAATGTGATCATGGACGAACCGCCATAGCTGATGAAGGGAAGGGTCAATCCCATAACAGGCAGGACGAACAGGCACATGCCCACATTTAATGTGATCTGAGCCAGCAGCATACCAGCCATGCCCATGCACACGTAGGCGGAGAAGGGGGAACTGGCGTGACGGCCCACCCAGATACAGCGGAGGACCACGCCGGACAGGAGGAGCAGGAGGGCGATGCAGCCCACCAGGCCCAGCTCCTCGCCGCAGACGGCGAAGATGAAGTCGGTGTGTCGGGCGGGCAGAGCGTCCTTATTGGGGGCCTGAGTCTGGAGACCGTTCAGATAGCCCTCGCCGAAGAGCTGGCCGGAGCCGATGGCCAGGATGGAGCGGTTCTGCTGGAAGCCCTTGCCCATCCGGTCCAGGTCGTGGTCAAAGACCACCCGGAAGCGAAGGATGCGGTAGTCGTCCCAGAGGCTTGTCTCAGGCAGGACGAAGAGCCACAGGATCACGAAGGCCACCACGATGCCGCCGCCCACCAGGACGAACCACCGCAGCTTGACGCCGGAGGCCCAGGCCATAGACATAAAGATGAACATATAGACCACGCACATGCCCATGTCGCCGCAGACGGCGGCCACCAGGCCCATGAGGAAAACGGCGTGACCGCCGATCTGGATGATAGAGGGCAGGGCGCTGATGTCGTAGCCCCGCTCCTGGATCTTGGTGATCTGAAGGGCCAGCAGGAGGATGAAGGGCAGCTTGACGATCTCGTTGGGCTGGAGGTCCATAGGGAAGCCGGGGATCAGCCGGTCCAGGGCCAGCCAGTTCCGGTTGCCGCCTGCGCTCTTGCCCAGAGGGGTGAGCAGCAGCAGGATGAGCACGATGCTGATGCCCAGCATGAGCTTCCATTTTTTCTCGGTGAACAGCTCGAAGTCCACGAAGGTCAGCAGGATATACACAATAACGCCCAGTATGATACCGGCCATCTGGACGATGAGGGCTTTATTGTTTTGCTCGAAGCGGGTAGCGGAGAAGATGAGGGCCAAACCGAAGGTACTGGCGGCCAGACACAGGGCCAGCAGGACCTTGTCGCCCTTCTTCCAAAACTCCTCCAGAGGAGAAAATAAGGTTGACAAAGGGACACCTCCCGGGGTAAATAATCTAATTTCATATTTTATCATGTTTTACTGGAATCGTAAACCGTTTTTGTGCTATAATTGAGGACGGTATGAAAACTTTCTATGAATGGAGGCTGTCAGCGTTGGTGAGAGAGTACATTTCCAACGGTGAAGCGGAGACGGAGGAGCTGGGCTCCCGTCTGGCCGCCAAGCTGACTCCCGGCACAGTCATCGCCTACACCGGCGATCTGGGCGCGGGCAAGACCGCCTTTACCCGGGGACTGGCCCGCGGTCTGGGCGTGAAGGAGCGGGTGACCAGCCCCACCTTCACCATTGTTAATGAGTACGAGGGTGGGCGGCTGCCGCTGTTCCACTTTGATATGTATCGGCTGGGCTCCTCGGACGAGCTGTTCGATATCGGCTGGGAGGACTATCTGGCCCGGGGCGGCGTGTGCGCCGTGGAGTGGAGCGAGAACGTGGACGACGCTCTGGAGGACGAGCCCATCCGCATCGACATCCGCCGGGGCGACAGCGACGACCAGCGCCGGATCACCATGACCAACGGTCCGGAGCTGTAAAAAGAGAATTTAGAAAAAGTGTGTGATAGAAAATGATGATCTTAGCCCTTGAATCCTCGGCCACGGCCTGCTCTGCGGCTCTGAGCCGGGACGGCGAGCTGGTGGCCCAGACCTGGCAGAACAGCGGTCTGACCCACAGCCGCACCCTGCTGCCCATGGTGGACAGCATGCTGAAAAACTGCGAAATGACCCTGGAGCAGGTGGACGTGGTGGCCGTTGCCGCCGGCCCCGGCTCCTTCACCGGCCTGCGTATCGGCGTAGCCACCGCCAAGGGGTTGGCCTGGGCGGAGGATAAGGACTGCGCCGCCTGCTCCACCCTGGAGTCCATGGCCTGGCCTCTGGCCCACATGGAGGACTGCCTGATCGTGTGCGCCATGGACGCCCGCCGCAAGCAGGTCTACAACGCTATTTTCGAGGCTGAGGGCGACACCCTTCGCCGTCTGTCTCCCGACCGGGCCATCTCTCTGGCCGACCTGGGCGAGGAACTGAAAAACTACAATAAACCTAAAATTATTGTTGGAGATGGGGCGCAGCTGTGTTATAATACCTTGAACGAGCAAATTCCCGACCTGAAGCTGGCGCCCCGTCCTCTGCGGATGCAGAGCGCTGTGGGCGTGGCCCGTGCGGCGGAGGAGCTGGCCAAGCAGGGTCAGCTGGTGAAGGGCGGAGCCCTTGTGCCCATCTACCACCGCCTGTCCCAGGCCGAGCGGGAGCGTCTGGAACGGGAAGAGAAGTCCAAAACCTAACCTGAATATCAAAGGAGATAATCATATGTTTAACGAAAACGTCCATGTCCTCGACCACCCTCTTCTCCAGCACAAGCTGAGCATCCTGCGCGATGAGCGCACCGGTGTCAAGGAGTTCCGCGAGATTGTCTCCGAGATCGCCGCTCTGGAGTGCTACGAGGCCACCCGCGACCTGCCTCTGGAGGATGTGGAGATCAAGACTCCCATCTGCACCGGCACCTTCAAGACCCTGGCCGGTAAGAAGCTGGCCATTGTCCCCATCCTCCGCGCCGGTCTGGGCATGGTGGACGGCATCCTGGACCTGATCCCCTCCGCCAAGGTGGGCCACATCGGTCTGTACCGGGACCCCGAGACCCACGAGCCCGTGGAGTACTACTGCAAGATGCCCAATGACATCGCCGAGCGCGAGGTCATCGTGCTGGACCCCATGCTGGCCACCGGCGGCTCCGCCGCTGCCGCCATCACCTTCATTAAGCGCTACGGCTGCAAGCACATCAAGATGATGAACGTCATTGCCGCTCCCGAGGGCATCGAGGCCCTGCAGAAGGAGCACCCCGACGTGGAGATCTACGTGGCCGCCGTGGACGAGAAGCTGAACGAGCACGCCTATATCGTCCCCGGTCTGGGTGATGCAGGCGACCGCATCTTCGGCACCAAGTAAAATTTATCCAAATGGCCCCGGAAGTGATATGCTTCCGGGGCTTTTTTCGTCACCAAAATTTCCCGCCCATATTGAGTATGGAGGGAACTTGTGCTAAAATACTATGTTAGCGTATAAAATGTAATAGTTATGTCTATATAGCCTAAATGAGGTGTTGAATATGAAAATCGTAGTATTAGCAGGCGGTCTCAGCCCCGAGCGCAATGTGTCCCTCTCCTCCGGCTCCATGGTGTGCCAGGCCCTCCGGGACCGGGGCCATGAGGTCGCTCTGGTGGACCTGTTCTTCGGCCTTGAGGGCCGGGAGAACGAGGAGTTATTCACCGCTCCCATCCCCGAGAGCTTCAAGAAGGTGGGCCGTCAGGCCCCTGACCTGGCCCAGATCCGGGCCAGCCGCAAGACCCAGTCTCCCTCCGATATCGGCCCCGGCGTGCTGGAGCTGTGTGCCGGTGCTGACGTGGTCTATCTGGCCCTCCACGGTGCCTGCGGCGAGGACGGCCGCCTCCAGGCCACACTGGAGCTGATGGGCATCCCCTTCACCGGCTCCGACTATATCAGCTCCGCCATCGCCATGGACAAGGACCTGACCAAGCGCATGGTGGCCGACAAGGTGGTCACCCCCAAGTGGGAGACCGTCACCATCACCGAGGAGAACATCGAGGAGCTCACCGAGAACACCCAGCTGCCCGTGGTGGTCAAGCCTCTGGACAGCGGCTCCTCCATCGGCGTCTATATCGCCTACACCAGGGACGAACTGCGGGACGCCCTCCGCGCCGATATGAAGCTGGGCGGCCGCACCGTGCTGGAGCAGTACGTCAAGGGCCGCGAGATCCAGGTGGCCGTGCTGGACGGCCAGACCCTGCCTCCCATCGAGATCATCCCCCGGGAGGGCTTCTACGACTACGAGAACAAGTACCAGCCCGGCGCCGCTCTGGAGGTCTGCCCCGCTGAGATCCCCGCCGAGTGGGACCGGAAGGTCCGTGAGGCCGCTCTGGAGGTCTTTAATACCATCGGTCTGGCCGTGTACTCCCGCGCCGATTTCATCGTCACCGAGGACGGCACCCCCTATTTCCTGGAGATCAACACCTTGCCCGGCATGACCCCCACCAGCCTGGTCCCTCAGGAGGCCGCCGCTGTGGGCATCGACTATCCCAGCCTGTGTGAGATCATCATTTACCGCTCTCTCCAGGCCCGTAAGAAAGGAATGTAAGTCATGGAGCAAATGACCCTTGGCCAGCTGGTGGAGGCCGTCCACGGCACCCTGCTGGGCCAGTTCAACGATCTGGATACCGCCTTCACCCTGGTGGACACCGACTCCCGGGCTGTCCGGGAGGGCGGTCTGTTCATCCCCCTGGTGGGCGAGCGCTTCGACGGCCACGTCTACCTGGATTCCGCCCTGGCCAACGGTGCGGCGGGCTGTCTGACTGCCAAGGTCCCCGAGACCCTGCGCCCCGATAAGTTCTATGTGAAGGTGGAGGACACCGAGGTCGCCCTGAAGGATATGGCTGTGGCCTATAAGAGCCGCTTCGATATCCCCTTCATCGGCGTCACCGGCAGCGTGGGCAAGACCACTGCCAAGGATATGATCGCCTCCGTGCTGGGCGTGAAGTACAACGTCCTGAAAACCGAGGGCAACTTCAACAACAACATCGGCATGCCTCTGACCCTGCTCCGCCTGACCTCTGAGCATCAGGTCTGCGTGCTGGAGATGGGCATGGACAAGTTCGGCGAGATCGACTATCTGGCCGGGGCCGTCAAGCCCAACATCGGTGTCATCACCAACGTGGGCGACGCCCACATCGAGCGTCTGGGCAGCCGTGAAAACATCTTCAAGGCCAAGTGTGAGATCCTGCCCCACGTCCGGGACCTGCTGGTCCTCAACGGCGACGACGCCCTGCTGTCCACCCTCCGGGGCAAGACCCCTGTGAAGGCCGTGTTCTGCGGCGGCGGCGAGGGTCTGGAGTACAGCGCCAAGCTTACCGGCGGCGACGGCGTGAGCCACATCGACTGCCACGTCACCACCCCCAGGATGGACCGGGAGGTCCAGATCCCCGCTCTGGGCGAGCACATGATCTACCCCACCCTGATCGCCTGCGCCGTGGGCGAGCAGCTGGGTCTGACGGAGGATGAGATCGCCGAGGGCCTGACCCAATTCGTCCCCACCCGGATGAGAATGAACATCCTGCGCCGTGCCGACCAGATCACCATTCTGGACGACGCCTACAACGCCAACCCCCAGTCCATGCGGGCCGCCATCAGCGTGCTGGGCGACGCACCCCGCAGCTGGAAGGTGGCTCTGCTGGGCGATATGCTGGAGCTGGGCTCCTTCGCCCCCGCCCTGCATACCGGCGTGGGCGAGTATCTGGGCAAGGCCGGCATCGACTGCGTGGTGGCCGTGGGCCCCATGGCCAAGCACATCGCCCAGGGCGCTGAGTCCTCCGGCGTGGCCCACGTCTACTACTGCGAGACCAGAGAGAAGGCCCTGCCCGTTCTGGAGCAGGTCGTGAAGCCCGACAGCGCCATTCTGGTCAAGGCCTCCCGGGGCATGAAGATGGAGGAGCTGACTGCCCGCCTGCTGGAGCTGACGGAGGCGGAGTAACAACGGCGGCCCGAAGAAGAGAGGCCGTCGCGGACAAAAGAGGAAGCTATGATTGATATTTCCGTATCCAACCTGGTGAAAGAGTTCGAGGTTGGAAGCAAATTATTGGACGGTCTCAGTTTTCAGATCGACACCGGGGAGCGGGTGGGCCTGCTGGGGCCCAACGGCTGCGGCAAGACCACGCTGCTGAAGATCCTCACCGGCTCCATCGACTATGACGAGGGCGAGATCGCCATCGCACCGGGGAAGCGGATGGGCCTCATCTCCCAGATCCCCGTGTACCCCGGGGGCTACACCGTGGAGGACGTGCTGGAGACCGCCTTTGAGTCCCTGCACAGGATGGAAAAAGAGATGGAGGAGCTGTCCAACCGCATGGCGGCGGGGGAGACCGACGAGGCCCTGCTGAACCGCTATGACAAGCTGTCCAACGCCTATCAGGCGGGCGGCGGCTACGAGACCGAGACCGAGAAAAACAAGGTCTGCAACGGTCTGTCCATTTCCGGGGAAATGCGGACCCGGCTCTTTGACCAGCTCTCCGGCGGCGAAAAGACCCGGGTGAACCTGGGCCGCCTGATTTTGGAGAACACCGATATCCTTCTGCTGGATGAGCCCACCAACCATCTGGACCTGCGGGCCACCGAATGGCTGGAGGAGTATCTGGAGAAGTTCAAGGGTACCGTGCTGACGGTCTCCCATGACCGCTACTTCCTGGACAAGGTCATCAGCCGGGTCATCGAGATCCAGGACGGCCGGGCCGAGTTCTACTCCGGCAACTACAGCTTCTACGCGGTGGAGAAGGAGAAGCGCTATCTGGAGCGGATGCGCCAATACGAGAAGGAGCAGGCCGAGATCGCCCGTCTGAACGAGACGGTCCGCAAGATGCACGAGCACAACACCGAGATGCTGCACAAGCGGGCCTTCTCCATCGAGAAGCGTATTGCCCGGATGCAGACCTCCAACCGCCCCGTGAAGGAGCGGCGTATGGAGGTGCGCTTCGGCGAGAAGGAGTTCCGGGGCGACGAGGTGCTGTCCATCAAGAACCTGGAGAAGTCCTTCGGGGACCGCACCCTGTTCTCCGGCATCAATCTGGAGGTGGAGGGCGGCGAGCGCATCGCCCTGCTGGGGGACAACGGCACCGGAAAGTCCACCCTGCTGAAAATTCTGATGGGGGAGGAGGACCCGGACGGCGGCAAGCTGAAGCTGGGTCCCACCGTGAAGATCGGCTACCTGCCCCAGATCATCCACTTCAACAACCCGGACCGGGACCTGCTGAACACCATGCTCTACGATCTGAACTGCGACGCCCAGACCGCCCGTGACCGTCTGGCCGCCTTCAAGTTCCGGGGCGAGGACGTGTTCAAGCCGGTGGCCACCCTGTCCGGCGGAGAGCAGTCCCGCCTGCGGCTGTGTATGCTGATGGACAGCAAGATCAACCTGCTGGTGCTGGACGAGCCGACGAACCATCTGGATATCCAGAGCCGCGAGTGGATCGAGGAGGCGGTGGAGGAGTACGAGGGCAATCTGCTCTTTGTCTCCCATGACCGTTACTTCATCGACCGGTTTGCAACCCGGATCTGGATGCTGGAAAACGGCCAGATCACCGACTATAAGGGTACTTATCAGGAGTTTCTGGCCTACCGCCTGCGGATGCAGCAGGTGGCCCAGGCCGCTCAGGAGAAGGCCAGAGCCGCAGAGCCCAAGGTGAAGAAGGAGAAGCCCAAGCGCTCCGGCGGCACCAAGTCTTTGGAGAAAGAGGTCAACGCCACCGAGCGAGCCGTGGCCAAGGCGGAGGAACAGATGGAACTCCTGGATCAGCAGATCCAGGAGTCCGCCGCCGACTATGTAAAGCTCCAGGAGCTGTACGAGCAGAAGGAGGCCCTGGAGGCCGAGACCATGGAGCTCTACAGCCGCTGGGAGGAGCTGGCCGCCCAGCTGGAGGAGGCACGGGCATGAATATGAACGAGAACACGGACCGAAAGATCGAGGTCTACAGCTATAAGGGCCGCCGTATGCCGCTCTGGGGCAAGGTTTTGATCACCCTGGTGCTGATCGGGGCGGTGGCCTTCTGCGGCCTGCTGGGTCTGGTGCTCCACGGCTCCTATGACCACATCAGCGGCCAGCCCCAGACCATGCTCATTCTGGGCTGTAAGGTCCACAGCTGGGGCCCCTCCGTCCTGCTGGCCGACCGTCTGGACGAGGCTCTGGGCTATCTGGAGGACCACCCCGATATGCAGGTGGTGGTGTCCGGCGGTCAGGGCCCCGACGAGCCCGCCACCGAGGCCCGGGCCATGGCGGACTACCTGATAGAGCACGGCGTCCCGGAACAAAACATCCTGCTGGAGGAGGAATCCTCCAACACCCATCAGAACTTCATCCTCTCCAAAAAGCGGATGGAGGAGAAGGGCATCGACCCCGGCGAGGGCGTTCTGGTGGTGTCCAACGGCTTCCACCTGACCCGGGCCAGACTGCTGGCGGAGCGGTCGGGCTATGAAAACATCTCGACGCTGGCCGCACCCGCCAGCCATCTGCCCTCCCGGCTGAAAATGTATCTCCGGGAGCCTCTGGCCCTGGTGAAGTCGGCCCTGCTGGACCGATAAGGAACAGAAGTTCCGAAATTCGGTATCTTATTATGAAATTAGGAGGTTATACCAATGGAAGATAAGGAAATGACCCGCGGCGAGCAGCTGCGGAAGGCCCTGTGCTACGAGAAGAAGAACGGCTATGACCGTCTGCTCCCCGGCGAGCTGGAGGCTATGGAGGCCTACTGCACCGGCTACAAGCAGTTTCTGAACCGCAGCAAGACCGAGCGGGAGTGTGTGGCCTCCACTGTGGCTCTGGCCACCGCCGCAGGCTTCAAGCCCTACCAGCGGGGCATGGAGCTGAAGCCCGGCGATAAGGTCTACCGCATCAACCGGGACAAGGCCATGATGCTGGCCGTCATCGGCAGCAAGCCCATGGACGAGGGCGTGAACATAAGCGCCTCCCATATCGACAACCCCCGCCTGGACCTGAAGCCCACTCCTCTGTATGAGGAGGACGAGCTGGCCTTCCTCAAGACCCACTACTACGGCGGCATCCGCAAGTACCAGTGGGTGACCATCCCTCTGGAGCTCCACGGCGTCATCGCGCTGAAGAGCGGCGAGGTGGTCCGGGTGTCCATCGGCAGCGGGGAGAACGACCCCCTGTTCACCATCGACGACCTGCTGCCCCACCTGGGCGTGAAGCAGTCCAAGAATCCCCTCAGCGAGGCCATCCCCGCCGAGACGCTGAATATTCTGGTGGGTAGCCGTCCTCTGGCTGACGACGACGGGGCCGACCGGGTGAAGATCGCCGTTCTGTCCCTGCTGAACCAGAAGTACGGCATCGTGGAGGAGGACTTCATCTCCGCCGAGCTCATCGCCGTCCCCGCCTTCAAGGCCAGCGATATCGGCTTTGACCGCTCCCTCATCGGCTCCTACGGCCACGACGACCGGGTCTGTTCCTACGCCGCCGTTGCCGCTCTGCTCCAGCTGGACGTCCCCGAGCGCACCGCCGTGTGTATGCTGGCGGACAAGGAGGAGATCGGCTCCGAGGGCGTCACCGGCATGAAGTCCGAGGCCTTCGATACCTTTATGGCCGACCTGTGCGCTTCTCAGGGGGTGCTGCTCCGGGCCTGCTATGAGAAGTCCTTCTGCCTGTCCGCAGACGTGACGGCCGCCTTTGACCCCACCTTTGCCGACGTGTACGAGAAGCGCAACAGCGCCTTCGTGAACTACGGCCTGGCCCTGTCCAAGTACACCGGAGCCCGGGGCAAGTACGAGGCCTCCGACGCCACCGCCGAGCTGGTGGCCTACGTCCGCCGTGTGCTGGACGAGGCCCATGTCTGCTGGCAGATGGCCGAGCTGGGCAAGGTGGACGAGGGCGGCGGCGGTACCGTGGCCGCCTATATGGCCCAGAGAAATATTGACACTCTGGACGCAGGCGTCCCCGTCCTGTCCATGCACGCCCCCTTCGAGACTGTGGGCAAGCTGGACTGCTATATGATGTACAAGGCCGCCAAGGCCGTGTTCGAGGCCAAATAAAAAAGGCCCGCTGAAAGCCGCACTCCGTCCGGAGTGCGGCTTTTTTGTATATTCCTCCTCAAAATGGGGCAGACTGGGTGCAGAAGGGGAGGGGATACCGTGGGAGAGGAAAACCGGGAGCGCATTATGGAGCTGGGCTCCTCGCTGCTCCGGTCGGAGGCGGGGACCATCTACGTTCTGACCATTGCGGGGCAGATCGAGGGCCACCAGCTGCTGTCCTCCGACGTGAAGAGTACGAAATACGAGCATATCCTGCCGCTGCTGGCCGGGGTGGAGGAGAGCGGGGAGGTGGACGGCCTGCTCATTCTGCTGAACACCGGCGGGGGAGACGTGGAGGCGGGGCTGGCCATCTCGGAGCTCATCGCCTCCATGCGGAAGCCCACCGTCTCTCTGGTGCTGGGCGGCAGTCACTCCATCGGTGTGCCACTGGCGGTGGCCGCCAAGCGGTCCTTCATCGCGCCCACCGCCGCCATGACCATCCACCCGGTCCGGCTGGGCGGTATGGTGGTGGGTGCGCCCCAGACCTACCGCTATTTTCAGAAGGTGCAGGACCGGATTTTGCAGTTCGTGGTGGCCAATAGTCGTGTGAAGCGGAAGGACTTTACAGAGCTGATGCTCCGCACCGGGGAGCTGCTCTCCGACGTGGGCAGCGTCCTCTGCGGGGAGGAGGCGGTGGCCCTGGGCCTCATCGACCGGACCGGCGGCCTGTCCGACGCCCTGGAATCCCTGCACGAAATGATAAAATCGTCAAAAGAGGGGCAGGAACCGTGAGTTCCGCCCCGTTTTTTGTTGGAAGAAAGGACTGGTATTTTTCGCCTGACTGTGTTACTATGATACTAGTTATTTTTTCGATTTCTTTAAACTTGAACCGGAGGTACATATTGTGACTTATCTGATGACAGCCGTTCTCGGCTTTGTACAGGGCGTGGCGGAGTTTCTGCCCATCTCCAGCTCTGGACACCTGACTCTGCTCCAGCATTTCTTCGGCATGTCCGAGCCTGACAACCTGCTGAATATCCTGCTCCACTTCGCCACCCTCATCGCCGTCTGTGTCTACTATTTCCAGGACGTGGTGGACATGATCCGGGAGTTCTTCTGCGGTGCGGCCGATCTCATCACCCGCAAGCCCCGTCGGGGCAATATGCCCGAGGGTCGCCGGATGGTCCTGCTGATCATCGTGGCCACCCTGCCCCTGTTCGCCATCCTGCCCATCGAGGGCAAGGTGGAGGCCTTCGGCAACAACCCCTACTTTGTCAGCTGCGCCCTGCTGGTCACCGGCTGCATCCTGTTCTTCTCTGACCGCATGGGCAGAGGCAGCAAGACCGTCCGCAACACCACCCTGACCGACGCCCTGCTCATCGGCGTGGCCCAGGGCTGCGCCACCATCCCCGGCCTGTCCCGCTCCGGCTGCACCATCTCCGCCGGTATGGCGCTGGGCCTGGACCGCAAGTTCGCCGTCCGCTTCTCCTTCCTGATGTCCCTGCCCGCTGTGCTGGGCGCTACCATCCTGAAGGTGGTCCAGACCGTCATGGAGGCCGAGCCCATCCCCGCAGGCATGATGCCCAAGTATCTGCTGGGCATGGTCATTGCCGGTGTGGTGGGTTACTTCTCCATCAAGCTGGTGAACCTGCTGGCCGCCAAGGGCAAGTTCGGTGCCTTTGCCTACTACTGCTGGGCCGCCGGTCTGGTCTCTCTGGCCGCCAACTATTTCCTGTAATCCCCGCACAAGCTCAAAAGGGGGCGTCAGACTGACGCCCCCTTATATCTCTGTTGATTGGAAAGGAACGAACAAACCATGGCAACCCAACAAAAGAAGCCGAGTGTGAGCCGGTCCTCCTCCAAGCCGCGCACAGCCTCTGCACCCGCCCCTAAACACAAAACTGCCGCCGCACCCCGGAGCGGTTCCGCCAACAGCCGGACCAATAACGCCCGGAGCCGGAAGGCCGCCGCAGAGAAGGCCGCCGCCGAGCAGGCGGCTCTGGAGGAGGCCCAGGCCCGGGAGAACGCCCGCCCCTTCCGTCGGGAGCTGTCCGCCGTGGGCTGCTATCTGCTGGCCATCTTCTCCGTCATGGGTTTTTTCCACCCGGAGGCTCTGTTTATCGAGTGGTACAGCAACGCCGTCAAGTGGTTCATCGGCTACGGATTTTATGTCATGCCCCTGGCCCTGATCTACTGCGGCCATATCCTGCTGTTCCATCGGGGACGGCCCGTTCAGGCCCGGATCACCTGCACGCTGCTGATCCCCGTGGCCATCTCCGCCATTTTCCACGGCTTTATGGCCGAGGACGTGCCCTTTGCCCTGTCCGCCATCCGCACCCTGATGATGACCGGACAGGACGCCACCAGCGGCGGTCTGGTCGGCGGCATCGTGGGCCAGCTGGGCGCAACTCTGTTCACCGATCTGGGCTCCGCCATCCTGCTGCTGCTGGCCATCGGTCTGCTGCTGCTGGGTGCCTGTGACCGCACCATTTTCGACATCATCGACTGGGTGCAGGCCCGTCCCCTGTACATCCCTGAGGATGAACCGGAGCAGGAGCTGGTGGAGGAGCAGTTCGCCCGCCAGCGCCGGGAAAATGCCACCCTGCACGAGCGTTCCCGCCGCCAGCAGCGGGCCGCCATCGACGTCCCCATGGAGATGGACGTCCCCGCCCCCGGAGAGAACCGGGAGGAGGAGCGGAAGTCCCGGAATCCCTTCCGGGTGGGGAAAAAGACCAGCTTCTTCGACTGCCAGCCCGGCGTCCCCGCCCCGGACGAGGTGCTCCGGCAGGAGGAGCGGGAGGCCGTCCGGTCCCGCCGCGCCCGTCCCGCCGAGCCCGCCCCTGTGGCGGAGCAGCGAGAGAGCCCCGTCCCTGTCTCCGGCATGGTCCCCGGCTCTGTGCCCCAGCCTGTGGAGCCTGCCCCTGAGATGATGCAGCCCCAGGTCACCCGGAAGGAGGCCCAGCAGGCCGCCGCCGAGGTGTCCCGGGACATTGCAGAGAACCTGAATCAGGTCAGCGAGGAGCCCTACCACTATCCGCCTCTGTCCCTGCTGAACGAGGGCCCCGACGAGATCGGCGGCGAGGCCATGGCCGAGCTCAACGCCAACAAAATGCGTCTGGACGAGACCCTGCACTCCTTCGGCATCGACTCCAACATCACCCACGTCACCCGGGGTCCCTCCGTCACCCGGTACGAGCTGGAGCTGGACCAGGGCGTCCGCCTCAATAAGCTGACCAACCTGGCCGACGATATTGCGCTGGCCCTGGGTGCCTCCGGCGTGCGTATCGCACCCATTCCCGACCGCATCTCCACCGTGGGTATCGAGGTCCCTAACAAGCTGGTGACCCCGGTGAACATCTACAACGTGCTGGATACCAACTCCTTCACCTCCAGCAAGTCCAAGGTGTCCTTTGCCGTGGGCAAGGACATCGGCGGTAACGCCATCGTGGGCAATATCGCCAAGATGCCCCATCTGCTCATTGCCGGTACCACCGGTTCCGGTAAGTCCGTCTGCACCAACTCCCTGATCATCTCTCTGCTGTACAAGGCCACCCCGGACGAGGTGCGCCTCATTATGGTGGACCCCAAGATGGTGGAGCTGGGCATCTACAACGGCATTCCCCACCTGCTGATCCCCGTGGTCACCGACCCCAAGAAGGCCGCCGGCGCCCTGCAATGGGCGGTGTGCGAGATGATGAAGCGCTACCGCGCCTTCGCAGAGGAGGGCGTCCGGGATCTGGCCTCCTACAACGACAAGATGCTCAAAAAGGGCGAGAAGAAGATGCCCCAGGTGGTGGTCATCATCGACGAGCTGGCCGACCTGATGCTGGTGGCCGCCAAGGAGGTGGAGGAATCCATCTGCCGGGTGGCCCAGATGGGCCGTGCCTCCGGTATGCACCTGATCATCGCCACCCAGCGACCCTCTGCCGACGTCATCACCGGCCTGATGAAGGCCAACATCCCCAGCCGCATCGCCTTCGCCGTGGCCTCCGGTCTGGAATCCCGCATCATTCTGGACACCACCGGCGCAGAGAAGCTGGTGGGTAAGGGCGACATGCTGTACTTCCCTCTGGGAGCCGGCAAGCCCACCCGTGTCCAGGGCTGTCTCATCACCGACGAAGAGGTGGCCGACGTGGTGGAGTTCGTCAAGACCCAGGGCACCGTCCAGTACGACGAGAACGTCATGCAGGAGATCGAGGACAACGTGAAGAAGCAGGACAAGGGCTCCCACGGTGTGGGCGGCTCCGGCCCTGAGGGCGGCGACAACGACTATGACGAGCTCATCAACGATGCCGCCGAGGTGGTGGTGGAGACCGGACAGGCCTCCGTCTCCATGCTCCAGCGCCGTCTGAAGCTGGGCTACGCCCGTGCCGCCCGTCTGGTGGACCAGCTGGAGGAGAAGGGCATCGTAGGCCCCTTCGAGGGCAGTAAGCCCCGCCAGCTGATGATCACCAAGGAGCAGTGGCAGGAGATGAAGTACCGCAACGGCGTCACCACCCAGTCCGATTCCATGCCCCCTGTGCAGGACGCTCCGCCCTTCGATCTGGAGGACGAGGGCGAGGCCCGGTCCATGTAAGTCCGTCGCTTTGTCAGTTCCAGCCATTGGAAATTAAGGCTCTGTATGAATTTTACACAAAGGACTTTACAGAAGCAGGATTTTAGGGTAAACTATAGGTCAGTTACAATATGGAAACAGGAGGTGTTCTCTGTGGAAGATATGGATTTCACGCGCAAGTTTAGTCTGGGTGATCAGCGTGATGTAGAGATCAAGACGATCCTGTCTACGGTCTATCAGGCTCTGAAGGAAAAGGGCTACGACCCGATTAACCAGATCGTCGGCTACATCCTGTCTGAGGACCCCACCTATATCACCAATCACAACAACGCCCGCGCTCTGATCCGCAAGGTGGACCGGGACGAGCTGTTGCAGACGCTTGTCAAGTATTATCTGACCCATTGATGCAGAGACGTCCGATGTGTGACATCGGACGTCTTTTCATGTAGAGAGGGGAGCTTCCATGAATATTTTAGTCAGCCGCTGTCTGCTGGGGGTGTCCTGCCGGTACGACGGCAAGAGCAAGCCCAACGCCGCCGTCATGGCGCTGGCAGAGCAGGGCCATACCCTCATCCCGGTCTGTCCGGAGGTGGACGGCGGCCTGGACACGCCCCGCCCGCCTGCGGAGGTCCAGCCCGACGGCCGTGTGGTCAACGAGGCCGGGGTGGACGTGACCGCCCAGTACCGCCGGGGCGCGGAGCTGGCCCTGGAGACGGCCCGCAGATACGGCTGTACCGCCGCCGTTCTGAAGGCGAAGTCGCCCTCCTGCGGGGATAAGGAGATCTACGACGGAACCTTCTCCCGCACCCTCATCGAGGGGCAGGGCGTGGCCGCCAGGCTGCTGACCGGGGCGGGGCTCCGGGTGGTCAATGAAAATGACCTTTGTCAGTTATTCTAAATTATTTTGAAACTATCCTTCCGGATTTGCGGAAGGATAGTTTTTTTGTTTTTTCGGTCGAAAATATTTTTAGATTATTAACACGGCGGGGCGTTGATATACGCAATCTTTGTGTCTGTCGGCCTAAGATAGGGGACACCAAGGAGGCCGATAGACATGGAATATGGCATACTTTCCTTATTGCCAATTTTGATTGTATTAGTGCTGGCGCTGGCCACAAAACGAACTCTGGAGCCCCTGATCGTGGGCAGCATTACCGCATATATCATCATCAACGGCCCCGGCTTTGCCACGGGTTGGATGGAGGCATTCTTCACCGTCGCCTCTGACCGGGACCACCAGTGGGTGTTCATGGTCTGCTGTCTCTTCGGAAGCCTCATCACCCTGCTGGGCGCGTCCCACGGCACCCTGGGCTTTTCCAAAATGCTGGGCAAGCTGTGCCGGGGCCCCAAGAGCACCCTCATCGTCACCTGGATCATGGGTATCCTGATCTTTGTGGACGACTATCTGAACATCATGACCCTGAGCACCTGCATGAAGAAGCTGACGGACAGGCACAAGATCCCCCGTGAGACCCTGTCCTATATCATCGACTCCACCGGCGCGCCCGTCTGCGCTATCCTGCCCTTCTCCACCTGGGCCATCTTCTTCTCCGGCCTGTTCTTCGCCGAGGAGGGTGTGCCGGAGCTGGGCTACGGCAGCGCCATTGACACCTTCATCCACGTGATCCCCTACGCCTTCTACGCCCTGTCCGCCGTTATCATCGTCCCGCTGTTCTGTATGGGACTCCTGCCCAAGCTGGGCAAGATGAAGACCGCCTACAAGCGGGTGGAGGAGAACGGCAAGGTCTACTCCGCCGACAGCGAGGAGCTGAATCTGGAGGAGGACGAGGACAGCGCCCCCGACGTGAAGGGCAGTCTGGTGGACTTCCTGGCCCCTGTGGGCATCCTGATTTTCCTGGCCATCACCACGGGAGAACTGTTCCTGGCCGTGGCCGCCGGCATCGCCACCTGCTTTGCCCTGTACATCCCCCGGAAGAAGTTATCCATCACCCGGTTCTGTGACCTGGCCATGCACGGCTTCTGCAACATGATCCCCACCGTGGCCATCATCTACTTCGCCTTCGTCATGCAGGAGGCCATGAGCGACCTGGGCATGGCGGAGTACGTCATCAGTGTGGTCACCCCCTACATGAGCGCCGCCCTGTTCCCCGTCATCACCTTCCTCATCGTGGCCATTCTGAATTTCAGCACCGGCAGCTGCTGGGGCATCCCCGCCATCGTCACCCCTATCATGATGCCTCTGGCCTTCACCCTGGGCGCCAACCCCATGCTGACCATGGGCGCTATCGTGTCCGGCGCTGTGCTGGGCAGCCACGCCTGCTTCTACTCCGATGCCACCGTGCTGACCTCCAGCTGC
>SAMEA104404100__coassemble_1510_pt1 | contig 20760 bp, 21 predicted proteins | sample SAMEA104404100__metabat2_low_PE_092 | metagenome-assembled genome bin SAMEA104404100 (sample SAMEA104404100) | Balaenoptera acutorostrata | reverse complement strand
AGTAGACGCCAAAAGCGTCACTTGCTGCGTTGTATCCCCCGGCGATCTTTTGGTTTCTTTTCCATCGCTGGAAAAGAAACTCGTCCCCGCAGGGACGAAACACCCAAACAACACAACCCCCAGCCTTTCGGCTGGGGGTTCCTTTTTACCGATACATTTTCTCGTAATAGCTCTGATAATCCCCGGAGACCACGCTGTCCATCCAGTCCTGATTGTCCAGGTACCAGCGGATGGTTTTCTCCATGCCCTGTTCAAAGACGTAGGCGGGCTTCCAGCCCAGCTGGGTGGTGATCTTGGTGTTGTCGATGGCGTAGCGGCGGTCGTGGCCGGGCCGGTCGGCAACATATTTGATCATCTCCTCGCCCTTGCCCATGGCCTTGAGGATGAGCCGGACGATCTCCAGATTGGCCTTCTCGTTGTTGCCGCCGATGTTGTAGACCTCGCCGGGGATGCCCTTCTCCAGTACGGTGGCGATGGCGGAGCAGTGGTCCTCCACATACAGCCAGTCCCGGATCTGCATGCCGTCGCCGTAGACGGGCAGCTCCTTGCCCTTGCGGCAGTTGTTGATCATCAGGGGGATCAGCTTCTCGGGGAACTGATAGGGGCCGTAGTTGTTGGAGCAGCGGGTGATGTTCACGGGCATTCCGAAGGTGCCGTGGTAGGCTCTCACCATCAGGTCGGAGGAGGCCTTGGAGGCGGAATAGGGGCTGTTAGGGGCCAGATTGGTGGTCTCGGTGAAGAAGCCGGTTTTGCCCAGAGCGCCATACACCTCGTCGGTGGACACGTGGAGGAACTTCACGCCCTCCCGGTAGTCCCGGCAGTGCTTGTCGTCGGGGGCAAGGCTCCAATGCTTCCGGGCGGCGTCCAGAAGCACCTGAGTGCCCAGCACGTTGGTGAGGACAAAGCACTGGGGGTCGGTGATGGAGCGGTCTACGTGGCTCTCAGCGGCAAAATGGACCACCTGGTCCACCTGGTACTGCTCGAACACGGCGTTCACCGCCTGCTCGTCCCGGATATCGCCCTTGATGAAGATATGGCGGGGGTCCCCCTCCACCTCCTTCAGGTTCTCCAGATTGCCCGCATAGGTCAGGGCGTCAAAGTTCAGAATGCGGCAGTCGTTGTCTCTGCCCAACAGATACCGGACAAAGTTGGAGCCGATAAAGCCCGCGCCGCCGGTGACAAGGATGGTTTTCATGCCTTCGCTTCCTCCGCTAATTTGATAAGATACTGTCCGTAGGCGGTCATTTCCAGCTTACGGCCCAGGGTTTCCAGCTGTTCGGTGGTGATGAAGCCCCGCCGCCATGCGATCTCCTCAATGCAGGAGACATAGAACCCCTGCATATCCTGGACGGTCTGGACGAACTCAGAGGCCTTCAGCATCCCCTTGGGGGAGCCGGTATCCAGCCACGCCATACCCCGGCCCATGAGACTGACCTTCAGTCTGCCCTGCCGCAGGTACTCGTTGTTGATGGCGGTGATCTCGATTTCCCCTCTGGGCGAGGGTTTCACCGACTTGGCGATTTGAATGACGTCGTTGTCGTAGAAGTACAGACCGGGGACCGCGTAATTGGACTTGGGCTTCTGGGGCTTCTCCTCGATGGAGATGACGTTGTTCTGCTCGTCGAACTCCACCACGCCGAAGTCCTTGGGATTGGCCACGGGGTAGCCGAAGATGACCGCCCCGCTCCGCTCCAGCTGTGCCTGGGAGTCGGACAGGAACTTGGAGAAATACTGCCCGTAGAACACATTGTCCCCCAGCACCAGACAGACGCTGTCGTCCCCGATGAACTCCTCACCCAGAATGAATGCGTCGGCCAGACCCCGGGGCTCACTCTGCACCTTATATTGGATGCTCAGACCCAGCTGGGAGCCGTCCCCGAAGAGCCGCTCATAGCTGGGGGTGTCCTCCGGGGTGGAAATGATCAGGATCTCCCGGATGTTGGCCAGCAGCAGCACCGACAGAGGGTAATAGATCAGGGGCTTGTCGTAGACGGGCAGCAGCTGCTTGGACACCACCAGCGTGTTGGGGTACAGGCGGGTGCCCCGCCCTCCGGCCAGAATAATGCCCTTCATATTATCCCTCCTGTTTCTCTCGGTTGAAAATAAAGAATTTACTGCAGATGTAGTTGACGGCAATGACCACCACGTTGACCACGCACTTGGAGATCAGCGGGTGGACCCCCAGGGCCAGCAGGACCCACATGCCGCCGTTGTCCAGAAAGATGGTGCCGATGCGCATACTCCAGAATTTCAAGAAGTTCTCTCTGGTGTACCGGTCCCGGAACACAAATTTGGTGTTGGTCATATAGGCGAACTGGACCGCCAGGAAGAAGGCCGCCGTGTTGGCCCACATGTCGCCTAAGGCGGGAGCCAGCGCCCAATAGATTGCGGTATTGACGATGACGGTGAGCACCCCGAAAAAGCCATACCGGATCAGCTCGCCGTACTTGTTCCAGAGTGCGCTCATGCCTTGGGTCCATGCTCCAGCCAGGTGCGGACCTGCTGGAAATATTTCAGGGCGTGCTCGATGCACACGTCCATGTTGTAATACTTGAACTCCGCCAGACGGCCGCAGAGGAAGATGTTGGAGAACTTCTCCTTCTCCTTGAGGTAGCGGCGGTACAGGGCATCGCTGGCGGCGGTGTTCACGGGGTAGTAGCGGATATTGCCCACGTCCCCGTCCTTCTTAAAGTCCAGGGGGTACTCGGTGGCCACCACGCTGCCCTCGGCCCCGGAGTCATTGAACATGAAGCGGCGGTACTCGGTGCGGCGGGTGTAGCCCTCGGCCTGGGGGTAGGAGACGATCTCGCAGGGCAGGACCTTCTCCGCGTCGCAGTGGGAGTAGCGGATATCCAGAGAGCGGTAGGGCAGCTCGCCGAAGCAGTAGCCGAACAGCTCGTCGATGGCTCCGGTGAAGATCAGGCAGGGGGTCTCCTCCCCGTCGTAGAGGACCTTGCCGTTGGCCTCGTCCAGGGTGATATGCTCCATGGCGTCGGTGTTGTACCGGACCTGGATGTTGGGGTGGTCCAGCATGTTCTCGAAAATCTCATGAAACCCCTTCTTGGGCAGGTACTGGAAGTCCTTGTTCAGATACCGCTCGTCATAGCTCATGGCCATGGGGACCCGCTCCAGCACATAGGGGTCGATCTCGTCCACGCCGATGCCCCACATCTTGGCGGTGTAGGTGCGGTAGGCCTTCTCGAACAGCAGGTTGCCGAAGGCCCGGATGTCGGCGTTGGCATGCTGGACCAGCTCCAGCACGGGGACCCGGTCCCGGCCCCGGAAGGACAGCCGCAGGGCCCGGAGCAGATGCTCGGACTTCTCCGGCCCCACCAGCTCCTGCACGGTCTGGAAGTTGAAGGGCAGACGGACATAATTGCCGTCGATCTGGCTCATCAGCTTCACCCAATGGGGGAACAGCTCCGCATACTGGGACAGGAACTGGATGATCTCGTATTTATCTGTATTGAGGAAGTGTGGTCCGTACTGCTGGACCAGAATGCCGTGCTCGTCCACCTTGTCATAAGCGTTTCCGCCGGGGTGATTGCGGCTCTCCACCACGATGACCTTCCGGTCCAGCTCCTCGGCGATCTTCCGCGCCAGAATACTGCCGGAAAAACCGCTTCCCACTACAATGATATCCTGCATTACTTCTCCTCCCGGCCGTTCAGCCACGCCGCCGTTCTGAGGATGCTCTCCCCGAAATCGGCGGTACACTCAAATCCCGTATCTTCATAGAGGGCCTCCCGGTCAATGAGGCTGTAGTCCAGCCGGGTGGTCTCCTGATACTCTCCAAACACTAACTCCATCCCGGGTGCCAGCACGTCCCGCATGGCCCCGATGAGCTCCCCGAAGGTCCTCTCCTGCCGGTGGCCCACGTAGTAGGTCCGCTGGTTCTTTCCGCGCTCGCCCATGGCCCGGAAGGCACCCACGATATCGTCGATGTACACCATGTCGTAGGGGTTCCCGGCCTCCACCAGCTTGGGGCGGACGCCGCGGGTCAGCTGGTCAATGACGATGTTGGCCAGCATCTGGGAGCGGTTGCCCTCGCCGTAGGCCATGCACACCAGACCGGCGCAGTAGTCCACGCCGCTGGCGTTGGCCAGAGTCCGGCACATCATATCCGCCGCCGTTTTGGCGGAGGCGTAGATGCAGGTATACCGGGGCGAATCGTATTGGCCGATGGCCCGGGTGGCGATCTCATACTGGTTATAGGTCCCGGCCAGCACGAACTTCTTACACTTCAAGGCCGCGGCGGCCATGAGGGCGTCGCAGGCGTACTTTGCATTGTTCAGCTGGCGCTGATAGTCCTTGAAGGCCGTGCCGAACACGCCGTCCCAGGCGAAGTGATAGAACACGTCGGCCCTCTCCCCTGCCTCTCCCAGCAGGTCGGCCAGATGGTCGTACTCCTTCAGCTCGGCCCGGACGGGAATGACCTTGCCGTATGCCCGCAGAGGCTCCAGGGCCTCCGGATTCCGGCCCACGGCCACCACGGTGATCCCGTCCTTCAGCAGGCTCTTTGCCAGAGCGCCGCCCAGGAAGCCGCTGGCTCCGGTGATGATGACTTTCTCCATCACTTGCAGTTCTCCACGGTGAAATTCACGTCGGACTGGGCCAGCGTAGGTGCCTTGGTGTCCTTGGGAGAGACGATGATCTCATCGGCGGGCACGGCCCACTCAATGGCCAGCTCCGGGTCGTTCCAGGCGATGGCCCGGTCCAGGTCGGGGGTGTACAGGTTGTCCACCTTGTACTGGACCTCCACCCCGTCCACCAGGGACAGGCAGGCGTGGCCGAAGCCCCGGGGGATGTAGATCTGCTTCCGGTTCTCCTCGGTGAGCTCCACGGACAGCCACTTTTTATAGGTGGGAGAGTCCTTCCGCAGGTCCACCACCACGTCCTGGATCCTGCCTCTGGTACAGCGGAGCAGCTTGGCCTGACCCATGGGGGCGTTCTGGAAGTGGATGCCCCGGAGGGTGCCCCGCTTGAGGCTCAGCAGGTGGTTGTCCTGGACAAATACGTTGTTGACCCCGTACTGAGCCATGGTGCGGGTGGAATAGCTCTCGGTGTAGTAGCCCCGGAAATCCTCGAAATAAGTGGGCTCGATGAGGAGCACGCCGGGCAGCTCCAGTTCTGTGACGTTCATTTCATGCTTCCTTTCATCACAGCGTCGACCAGAGCGGCCTGCCGCTGAATTTCCCCATAGCGGGCGCGCCGCTTGTCCTCGCTGCGGATGCAGGCCAGGAAGTCGGCGATGGATTTTTTAAAGGTGTCGTCGGCGGGCAGCTTGAGGGTCCGCACGCCGTCGTTGTTTTTCAGGGTCACCGTGGGCTCGAAGCCTGCGGGGGCGGTGAGGATGCGGTCGGTATAGAGGGTGGTGTGGCTGCCCCAGAGCTCCAGCTCGCACTTGTAGCTGTTGTCCATGCCGAAGGACACCTGAGCCACCGCGCCCTCGTCGTTGACCAGGGTGGCGCTGCCGTACAGGTCCACCTCGAAGCCCTCCTTGCCGTTGAGCTGGGAGGTCACCACCCGGGCGGACTTGCCCAGCAGCATGGAGGCCAGCTTCAGCGTGTAGCCGCCGCAGTCCAGCAGGGCACCGCCGCCCAGAGCCTTGTTATAGCGGAAATCGTTCCGGCCCCGGAAGGGGAAGCCGAAGGCGATGCGGACCAGCCGCAGGTCGCCCAGCTCGCCCTCCTCCACCAGCTGTCCGATGTGGGCCAGCTGGCTGTGGTAGCCGAACATATAGTTCTCATGGACGGCCAGCCCCCGCTTCTCCGCCTCGGTCAGCAGGGCCTCGGTGTCGGCGGGGTCGATGGTGCAGGGCTTCTCGCACAGGAGGTGCTTCCCGTTTTTCAGCACCTCCATGCCCCACTTGAAATGGAGGGCGGGCGGCAGAGGCAGATACACCGCGTCCACCTCGTCGGAGGTCAGCAGGGCCCGGTAGCTGTCAAAGACCTTGCCGCCGTACTCCTCCGCGAAGCTCTCGGCCTTCTGGGTCTCCCGCTCCAGCACGGTCTTGTCGTGGTCGGCGGAGACAGCGCCGAACCACTCCGCCTCGTCGGCGTGGGCCACGCCCACAAAGGTGACCTTATCACCCATCCCGCCCAGAGCGGGCATGAACCGCCGGAAGGCGATCTCAGAGGGGCAGAGCACACCAATTCGTATCATGGTCATACCTCCAGTAAAGATAACAGGTTGCGCAGCTGAATGTTCAGACAGTTGTTGACCTGTCCAAGCAGGTTCAGCGTGTAATAGTCCAGCCAGAAGTACCCCTCCGGGGGCTCCGGCAACGTGTCAAAGTCAATATCCAGAACGCGGTTCCGGTTCTGCTCGTGGTAGAACCGGCCGCCCTCCTCGGACAGGATCACATCATATAAAATCCCCTGACCCGCCTCATACCGGGCGGCAAACAGGCGGTCGATCTCGTTCTGAGGCTCCACACACGCCTCCAGCTGGACGGTGGGCGCCAATTCAAGGCGGTCAAAGCACCCGGCCTCGGCCAGGGCTTTTACTAAAAAGAGCCGTCTGCCGTCCCTGACGGCGGTGAACAGACCGAAGAGGGCCTTGCCCTCCGCCTCAAACAGGGGCTGGGTCCAGCGTTGGACCTCCCGGCCCTCGATGGCGATGTCGCAGTAGACCACGGAAAAGGGGGCTTTTCCCTTGCAGTGAATGCCCTCGTCGGTCATGGTCCAGCCGGTGAGCTCATCCAGCCGCACGGTGGACCGCTGACTCTCGTCGAACATCCGCCGCCGGCTGAGGTAGCCCGTCACCGGGGGCAGTAAATTTTCTTTTGGTTCAAAAATAGAGGCAAACAGGGCCTTGTCCCGGAACAATCCTCTGATCTCCTCCCGCTCCGCCCCGTGGTACAGGGCGTAGGGGATGCAGGACAGGACGGTGCGGGTGTCCATGTTCACCAGATTTTCATGCTTCATCAGGGCCTTGATCTGGCCCAGGGTCATCCAGCGGAAGTTCTTGCCCGCCTCCACCTGCTGTCCCTCCGGCAGGAGCAGAATGGTGTTCCGGTTGCGTTTGCCCAGAAAACGGGAGGACTGCTCCGACTGGATCTGGTCCACAATGACGGTGCAGTTCTCCTGACAGGTGAAATAGTCCAGATAGGCGGGCTTTCTGCCGCCGTGCTGCTGGGTAAAGTTGCTCTTGGTGGCCTGGATGGTGGGGGAAAGCTGGATGTTATTTACGTTTCCCGGCTCGATCTTGGCCTGCATGAGGAAGTGGAGCAGGCCCTTCTGCATCTGGCACAGAATGCCCAGAAAGCCGATCTCATTCTGAATGAGGACGGGCTGTTCCGCTGTGACGGTGCCGTTCTCCCGGAACTGGAGGCCGGAAATGCTGAAAAAGCTGTTGTTTTTGTTGTGGATGGTGCCGTTCTCCCCGTCGTAGAACCAGTCGCTGCTGTCGGACAGGCGGTTTTTCCGGATCTCCACGTGGGTGTTCCGGTTCAGCTCCTCCACCCAGTCCAGCAGCTCCGGCAGGGTGTGGAGGCCCTCCGCAGCGGCCCAGGAGCGGACAAATTCCAAGATATCACTCATGGTCTTTTGCGGGCTCCTCAAAGTTCAGCTTCTCCCCGATGACCACCAGGGGCCGCTCCATGACCCGGGAGTTGATGCTGAGGATGTACTCGCCCAGAATGCCGGTGAAGAACAGCTGGACCGCGCCGATGAAGAAAATCCCAATCAAAATGGCGGCGGTGCCTGCGGGGTAGGAGTCCCAGTTCAGCAGCTTATTGATAAAGACAAAGACGGCGAAGAGGGCGCTGAAAATGCCCAGACCTGCGCCCACGAAGGTGGCAATGCGCATGAGGGTCTTGGTATAGGAGGTGATGCCCAGCATGGCCACGTCGTAATATTTCATGAAGTTGAAGCCGGAGCCGCCCCGCTTGCTGACCTTCTGGTCGTACTGGACCACGCAGGGGTCCATGCCGAACTCGGCCACAATGCCCTTGAGGTAGGGCTGGGAGTCCTTCAGCTGGCGGGCCACCTCCACGAAGGCCCGGTCGTAGAGGCCGAAGCCGTTGAAGTGCTGGAGCTGTTTCGTTTCCGCAAAGCGGTCGATGATTTTATAATAGATGGTCCGCAGGCCGTACATCAGCTTACTCTCGTCGGAGTGGTTCTTCTGGCCCAGCACCACCTTGAAGCCCTGCTCCCACTTCTCCACGAACTGGGGCAGCAGCTCCGGCGGGTCCTGGAGGTCGCCGAAGAGCATAAAGGTGGCGTCTCCGGTGCCGTAGGTCAGGGTGGCGAACACATTCCGGGTAAAGCCGAAGTTCTTGGCGTTGCGGACGCCCTTGCACTTGGGGTCTTTGGCGCAGACCAGACGCACCTTCTCCCAGGTCTTGTCCGGGGAGTGATCGTCCACAAAGATGATCTCATAGTCGTACCGGGACAGCTGATTCTCAAACACCGCCGTCACCCGGTCCCGCATCTCCTCCACGCTTTTTTCCTCGTTGTAACAGGGTATCACTACACTGATTTTCTTCATCTTCATGCTTCTCCCCCATATCACACGCCCCGCTTCCTCTTTTCGGGCGTGCGGAACCGCAGTTTTCTGTATTTATTCAGTATCACTATACCTTTTTCCCTCTATAGTGTCAACTGGCTTCTACCCTTTTCCGGGGTATTTTCCCCACGCTCACCCGGTTTTTTTATTGAGTTTCCGGGGAAAACGTGGTATTATAATACAATATCCTACAGATGAAGGAGAACCACTATGAAGCCTGATTTTCCGCTCTGCGGTCTGTCTCAAGGGGAGAAAAAGCGGATGCTGTCCGCCCTCCTGTTTACCCTGCTGCTGGGCTTTGCCGCCCACGGCTATCAGTTTTTCAGTCTGAACCTGTTCCACGACGGCCTGCACAACGCCTTCCCCCACCCCGACTACTATCTGGGCGCGGCCCTGGGCCGGGGCCTTCAGTACGTCTATACCCGGGTGTTCGGCGCGGCGGTCTACCTGCCTCTGACCAACGGCCTGCTCACCCTGCTGTGGACCGGGCTGGCGGTGTGGGCGGTGTGCCGCCTGTTCCGGTTCGAGTTGCTGTGGCAGATCGGCCTGACCGCCGCTGTCTTGGTCACCAACCAGACCGTCACCGCCACCGCCGGCACCTATCCGCCCTACCTGAGCATGTTTGCATTCGCCATGCTCTGCGCCGCCCTGGCCGCTCTGTGCTGGGGTGAGTTCGCCCGCTCCGGGAAGTGGCTGTTCCTCCTGCCCGGGGCTGCGCTGGTGACCATCTCTCTGGGCATCTATCAGAGCTATATCTTCACCGCCGCCGTCCTCATCATGCTGGCCTCCCTGCTGGCCCTGGTGGAGAACGTGACCTTCAAAAAGGTCTTTGGGAACGGTCTGGGCGGCGTGGCCATGCTGGCCCTGGGCGGCGGGCTGTACCTGCCCCTCACCAACCTGATCTGCAAGCTGACCGGCACCCCGCTGGAGACCGACGGCTACAACAGTCTGGGCAACCTGGCGGAGAACGCCGAGCCCCTGACAGAGCGCATCTCCGCCTGTTTCGGGCAGTTCTCTGACCGCTTTTTCAAAAATATCCCCTCCGTCTACCCGGAGAAGGTCATCGTATTCCTCAACGCCGCTCTGCTGGTGCTGGCTGTGGTCCTGCTGGTATTCGTTGTGGTCAAGCGGAAGGTGAAGCCCGCCTCCGTGGCTCTGGCTGTTCTGCTCCTGGTCCTCCTGCCCTTCGCCGCCAACGGCACCCGGCTCATCAACCGGGAGGTCCACGACCTGATGGAGTTCGCCTTCCATCTGGTGTACCTCATCCCCCTGATGCTCATTCCCCTTCTGCCCTGCCCCAAGGGGAAGAAGCTCTGCGGCGGGCTGTGTACCGCCCTGCTGGCAGTGGTGGTGTTCAGCAATATCCAGACCGCCAACCTGTTCTATACTGTCCGGGCGGTGGAGTACGACGCCAGCTTCTCCCTCATGACCAATGTCATGGAGCGCATCGAGGAGCAGGAGGACTACGTCCCCGGTGAGACTCCGGTGGTGCTGCTGGGCACCCCCGCCGACGTGCTGGAGCCCCTCCCCGGTCAGGAGGTCGCGGAGAAGATTCTGGGCGGGTATCAGCGCTCTCCCCTCACCTACTACCACACCTGGCACATCTACTTCGGGCGGGTGCTGCTCCGGGACGTGAACGTCCGGGAGCCCGGGACCCTGGCCCAGAGTCAGGAGGTGCTGGATCTGCCCGCATACCCCGCAGAGAACAGCATCGCCACCGTGGACGGGGCTGTGGTGGTGAAGTTTAAGTAAACAGGGTTCGCCCCACGGAAGAGGCGTTCTCCCGTCCTTCGTCCCCGCCGCGCGGTCTTGGCTCCCCTTGAGGGGAGCCAAGGGTGCAAAGACTGCCGCTTTTTTCTTCTTTTTATACGCGGAAGCCTCTGCACCACGGCCGCGATTTATCGCGGCCCTACGGCTTCTACTGCAACATCACCTAAAACAAGGTAGGGCCGCCATATATGGCGGCCGCTCCCTCGTCCCGTCCGCAGACGAAAAGCCTCCCCTGTGTAAGGGGAGGTGGCACCAGTTCGCAAACTTGTGTCGGAAGGGTTGTAATCTGCCGTTCTTTGACTATCTCTCAAGCAGAACTGCCCGTGCAGGTTACAATCCCCCTCGTCGTCGCGGACTGCGTATCCTAAGCCCTGACACACCGTATCGTGTCAGGGCTTACTCGCTCCGTCGCTCCTCCTCTCCCAAACACAACCACTGCGTTGGGTTGCGTTTGGGTCCCCTTTGGGCTGACACCCCCCTTTACACAAGGGGGCCTTTGGCAAAAACTGTTTCAACTCCTATCTCTCGTCTCCGCAGGGACGAAACACCCCAAAACCACAAAAAACGGGGCCGAACAGAAATAAATCTGTTCGGTCCCGTTTTTTACTCTTCTTTTCGCTTCAGCGGCACGTCCTTGAAGGCCTCGCCTGCCTCCAGCACCTCCACGGTGCCCGCGCTGATATCCAGCACGTGGGCGGCGAAGTCTGCCGCCCTGTTCTCAGGCAGGAGTGCGGAGATGACCACGTCGGAGCCGTAGTCCACGTTCTCCACCACGCCGTCGAAGGAAGTGACCTCCCGGCGCATACCCTCGAACTGGCCGTAGGTGCAGGGCACCTCCATGGCCACCCAGCGGCGGACCACGGAAATTCCCGCCTCGTCCAGAGCATCCTTGGCACTCTGGGTATAGGCCCGGACCAGTCCGCCCGCCCCCAGCAGGATGCCGCCGAAGTAGCGGGTCACCACACAGCAGACGTTGGTGACCTCCTCCCGCTGGAACACGTTCAGCATGGGCTGTCCGGCGGTACCCTGGGGCTCTCCGTCGTCGGAGTAGCGCACCGGGCCGTCCTTGATGATATAGCACCAGCAGTTATGCCGGGCGTCGTAGTGTTTCTTCTTGGTCTCCTCGATGAGGGCGCGGGCCTCCTCCTCGGTCTCCACCCGCCACACGTGGCCGATGAACCGGGAGCGCTTCTCGGTAAACTCCGTGACACTTGTCCCGGTGGGGATCAGGTACTCCGTCATACCCCGAGCCTCCTTCTTTTCTTTAGTCCTCCCAGGGCTCCTTGTGGGGCTGCCAGCCCTCCACCAGCGTGTTCAGCTGGCCGATGACCTTGGGGGTGCAGACGGCCACCACGTCGATGGTCTCGCCGTACTCCACAGACTCCACCTTAGCCTCCCGGTAGAGCCGCTCCAGCTCGCCGCCCCGGTCGTAGGGAAGGTGGATGGTCACCTTCTTGGCTCCGTTGTCCAGCTGCTTCCCGATGGCGGCCAGCAGCTCCTCCACGCCCTCGCCGGTCTTGGCGGAGATGGACACGATATTGTCGCCGTGGGGCCGGATCTCACCGGTCCACAGGTCGCACTTGTTGAAAACCTCCAGCCTGGGGGTCTCGGCGGCGCCCAGATCCATGATGAGCTGATCCACCACGGCGGCCTGCTCTCTCCACTCGGGGTTGGAGGCGTCGATGACGTGGACCAGCAGGTCGGCGAAGGATAACTCCTCCAGCGTGGCCTTGAAGGCCTCCACCAGATGGTGGGGCAGCTTGCTGATGAAGCCGACGGTGTCGGACATGAGCACGGTGCAGGTGTCGGAGATCTCCAGAGTGCGGGTGGTGGTGTCCAGGGTGTCGAACAGGCGGTTATTGGCCGGAATGGTGGCTCCGGTCAGCTTGTTCAGCAGAGTGGACTTGCCCGCGTTGGTGTAGCCCACGATGGCCACCACGGGGACCTCGTTCTTGATGCGGCGCTCCCGCTGGGTGGCGCGGACCCGGCGCACGTCCTTCAGCTCCTCCTCCAGCTTGGAGATCTTTCTTCTGATGTGACGGCGGTCGGTCTCCAGCTGAGTCTCACCGGGGCCGCGGGTGCCGATGGGGCTCTTGCCGCCGGAGGCAGTCTGGCGGACCAGATGGCCCCACATGCCGGTCAGACGGGGCAGCAGGTACTTATACTGGGCCAGCTCCACCTGTAAGCGGCCCTCGCTGGTGCGGGCCCGCTGGGCGAAGATGTCCAGGATCAGGGCGGAGCGGTCCAGCACGTTCACCTTCAGCTCCTCAGACAGCACCCGCTGCTGAGAGGGAGACAGGGGGTTATCAAAGACCACCATGTCTGCGCCCAGAGAGTGGACCAGCTCCTTGACCTCCTCCACCTTGCCCTCACCGATGAAGGTGCGGGGGTCGGGGGTGTCCTTGGACTGCATGATGATGCCCAGGGTCTCGCCGCCGGCGGTCTCCAGCAGAGCGGAGAGCTCCTCCATGGACTCCTCGGTGGCGTTCTCCTCCTTGGACAGACAGCCCGCATTCAGACCAACCAGGACGGCCCGGTTGATCTTCTCTTCCGTAATATTCTCGGTCATGGTTCCTCCTTGAACGCAGCCCTGAGGCCGATTTTACTTCTTCAGTACCTCGACGATCTCGCCGATGTACATGACGTGGTAGTCCTCCCGGGCGTACCACTTCTCCTTGACCTCCTGGGTCATGGTGGCGGGGTCCAGAGGCTGAGCCAGCTTCTTCTTGCAGACGATGACCAGGTCGGCCTCCTCAAAGTAGGGGGCGCCGCAGTCGGTGCGGCAGACGTGGAAGCCGCACTTCTGCACCTTGTCCACATCCCGACCGCTGTCCGCGCCGCAGATGTTCAGAGCCTCCCGGTGCTCCTCGCCGTAGAAGGAGAGGGTGAAGTACTCCTCCCGGTCCAGCAGCTCCTTGGTGTAGCGCTGGGGACGGACGAAGCAGGCGGCAGAGGGCTTGCCCCAGATGACTCCCACACCGCCCCAGCCGGCGGTCATGGCGTTGCACTTCTCGCCGTCGTTGGCGGCAATGAGCATCCAGGTCTTCTGCAGGTTGGTAAACAGGCTGTCGCTCAGGTCCTTGGCTTCGATGGAATGGAACATGATACCCCTCCTTATAAACAATACCACAGCAATGATATGCTGAATGACGGTAAATAGAACATTCTCTCCCTGTTTTGTTAAAAAACGGCAGAGAAAAAGCCGCACCGAAACAATTCGGTGCGGCTTTTAAAGACAGATCTTACTTGCCCAGGCCAAACTTCTTGTTGAAGCGGCTGACACGGCCACCGGTGTCCACCATCTTCTGCTTGCCCGTGTAGAAGGGGTGACACTTGGAGCACACTTCGACACGAATGTCCTTAGCGGTAGAGCCGGTCTCGATCACGTTGCCGCAGGCGCACCGGATGGTGGTCTGCTCATACTTGGGGTGGAGGCCTTCCTTCATTTTATATTCACCTCTTTCTCCTTGGAGGATCGTTTCATATAAACGCACTTGATATATTAACATAGCATTCCCGAAAAAGCAATCATTTTTCAGAAATTTCCTCTTGACGTTTTGCACGAACCTGAAATCATGTTTTTGTCTGAGTTGTGCGGAACCCACATTTCCATCCCTCCGGGCGGACCTGCTTCCACATTTCTCCTGATTGCGTCCCCCATTATATCAGATTCCGCCCCATAACGCAAAGAAAAAATGCGGCTTTCCAGAAAAATGAAGGTATGTATAAAATGTGTGTTGAATTTTCCGCAAAAATTCAATATACTGTATAGAAAGAGATCAGTTCGCGGCAGGGATATTCTGCGCCTGCGCCGCTCTGGTTCCCGGTTCCCATGTCCGCGCGTCTGCACGCAGGCAGAGGCGCTGTTTCGCACCATTTCTTACATTCAGAGAGGAAGGTCAAACTATCATGATCAACGAAGCCGTTTCCAAACTTGCTACCTACGCTCTGCGTACCGGTCTGATCGAGGAGAACGAGTACACCTGGGCCATCAACACCATTCTGGATACCCTGAAGCTGGACAGCTACGCCGACCCCGGCAAGGAGTGGGGCGAGATCGAGCTGGCTCCCGTGCTGGACGAGCTGCTGGACGACGCTCACGCCCGCGGCGTGCTGACCGAAAACTCCGTGGTCTACCGCGACCTGTTCGATACCGAGATCATGGGCCGTCTGACTCCCCGCCCCGGCCAGGTCATCGCCAAGTTCAACGCCCTGCGGGCCGAGGACCCCAAAAAGGCCACTGACTGGTACTACAAGCTGAGCCAGGACACCAACTACATCCGCCGCGACCGCATCGCCAAGGATATGCAGTGGAAGACCGACACCGAGTACGGCGAGATCGACATCACCATCAACCTGTCCAAGCCCGAGAAGGACCCCAAGGCCATCGCCGCCGCCCGCAACATGCCCGCCGCCGCCTATCCCCGCTGCCAGCTGTGCTCTGAGAACGAGGGCTACGCCGGCCGCGTCAACCACCCCGCCCGTCAGAACCACCGCATCGTGCCCATCACCATCAACGGCTCTCCCTGGTTCCTGCAGTACTCCCCCTATGTCTACTACAACGAGCACTGCATCTGCCTGAACTCCGAGCACACCCCCATGAAGATCGACCGCGCCTGCTTCGGCAAGCTGCTGGACTTCGTGGGCCAGTTCCCCTACTACTTCGTGGGCTCCAATGCCGACCTGCCCATCGTGGGCGGCTCCATCCTGGCCCATGACCACTTCCAGGGCGGCCACTACACCTTCGCCATGGCCAAGGCTCCCGTGGAGACCCCCTTCACCTTCCCCGGCTTTGAGGACGTCTCCGCCGGTATCGTGAAGTGGCCCATGTCCGTGGTCCGCATCTCCTCCGAGGACCCCCAGCGCCTCATCGAGCTGGCCGACAAGATCCTGCTGAAGTGGCGCGGCTACACCGACGAGGCCGCCATGATCTTCGCCGAGACCGAGGGCACTCCCCACAGCACCATCACCCCCATCGCCCGTATGCGCGACGGCAAGTATGAGCTGGACCTGGTCCTGCGCAACAACCTGACCACCGAGGAGCACCCCCTGGGCCTGTATCACCCCCACGCCGAGCTGCACCACATCAAAAAGGAGAACATCGGCCTGATCGAGGTCATGGGTCTGGCCGTTCTGCCCGCCCGTCTGAAGGCCGAGCTGACTGCCGTTGCCGACTGCCTGGCCACCGGTGCCGACCTGCGCGCCAACGAGCTGACCGAGAAGCACGCCGACTGGGCTGAGGGCTTCCGCGGCAATTACACCATCACCGCTGACAACGCCATGGACATCGTCAAGAAGGAGACCGGCCTGGTCTTCGCCAAGGTCCTGGAGCACGCCGGTGTGTACAAGCGCGACGAGGAGGGCAAGGCCGCCTTCCTGCGCTTCCTGAACACCATCTGAGCAGCGGTCCTTTCCTATATAATATAGAAACAACACCCGCCGCAGAGCATGAGCGCTCTGCGGCGGGTGTTTCGTTCCTCGATTGAGTGGTTATGCGTTCTTCTGCCCGGGGGCGGCGACTAGAAAGGCCACATAGAGCAGGACGATGAGTATGCTGATCCCCAACATCCACTGGGTGTAGGCCGGGGTCATCCCCTCCTCCCGTACAAAGACCGACAGTACATCCATCAGCCCATGGGAGAGGATGCAGGGCCACAGGCTCCCGCTCCGCAGGCGGACCGCCGCCCACAGCAGGCCGAAGCTGAGGGCCCCCGCCACCTGGAGCAGATTTTCAGTCAGGGTGGGACCATGCGCGGAGAACAGGTTTATCAGATGGACCGCCCCGAAGAAAAGGGTGGTACTCCCGACCGCGAAGCCGGTCCCCCTCCGCTCCTTACAGTATTGAAACAGAACGCCCCGCACCAGCAGCTCCTCCAGAAAGCCCACGCAGGCCAGCCCCACCACAAAACAGATCGTCTCGGCCGGAGGCAGGTTCCAGGCCGCTCCGTTCCACAGATTGCCGGTGGACACCGCCAGCAGCGGGAGGAACCACAGCAGGTGTTTCCACGGCACCTTGACCCTGCACAGACCGTACCGCTCCATCAGCCCATTCTGTTTCACCCAGCCCATGAGATACACGCTCAGACCCAGATTCAAAAGTGCCGTGGCGGAAAATGCAATTCCTACCGCCCTGGACAGAACCGAACCCACATCCTGCACCACCATGTATCCAATCATCCAAAAACAAAAAAAGGACAGCTGATTTTTCGCATACATCTCGTTCATGGCCCAACTCCTCCGCGGTCGTTTTCTCTATGGTAGCACAAAAAGCGGCAGGCCGCAAAAAACCGGTTTCCCGGATCAGGAATGTTCCCCTCGCGCCGTCTCAAACACCGGAGTTCCCTCGGCGGGGTCCGCCATGAAACCCTGTGGAAAACTCCAGAACACCGATTTTTCGTCCGCCCAGGGCTCCACCGTTTTCAAGGCTTTCTTCGCCTTTTCCCGCCAGTCCCGGTCCGGGAACCAGAGATCTTCCCGCTGTCTGGCCTCTCCCGCCTCAAAAATCTCCTCCAAAACCCGCTTCTGCCACCCTCTCCCCTGTTTTAAGAGGTTTTCCACATCCAGCGGCCCGTCCGCCCGCAGGTCCCAGTTCTCGCCCCAGCACACCAGGCAGGGTCGGCCATCTCCCCGGGTCTGCTTCGCCTCCAGCTTCACGCTGTGAAGAGTTTCTTCCTCACAGGTAATTTCCCCGGTCAGCTCCCCGCTCCACGGGCGGAAAATTCGCGAGGCCGCCCGCTTCTCCTCCCAGTCCCGGCAGGCCCGGGGGTACACCTTCTTCTCCCAATAGGCGGCCCACACCCGCTCCACCTCCCCGAAATACCGGGCCAGCCGCCTGCATCCCTCCGGCGGCTCCGGCAGGTCCAGTCGGTAACACAGCACCGGTTCGCCCTCATAGCAAAGGTTCTGTTTTACTTCCATTTCCACCCCTCCCGGCCATTCTATGCGCGGAAAAGTGCTTTGGTTTGGCCGGTTCCGTTTTTCGCTGTTTACTTTCGCCTTTCAGCGTGTTAAAATATACTCACTTAAGCTACAAGCAAGTATCAGCGTCAGTACCATCTGACAGAAAGGATGAAGCCTTTATGTCGAAATTTCTGGACAAGCCCGCCAGCGACACCTTATACCGTGCCATTGTGGCTCTGAAGTCCGAAGAGGAGTGCCGCGTATTCCTCCAGGACCTCTGCACTGTCTCAGAACTGAAAGCCATGGAACAGCGCATGGATGTGGCCATGCTGCTGGATCAGGGCTCCATTTACAGCGAGATCCTGGAGCGCACCGGCGCTTCCAGCGCCACCATCAGCCGGGTGAACCGCTGTCTGCACTACGGCTCCGGCGGCTATCAGACCGTGATCCCCCGCCTGAAGGAGAAGGACGAATGAGCAGTTACGACTTTCTGGCCGGCTGCTATGACGAGCTGACCTACGACGTGGACTACGTCGGCTGGGCCGACTATATTGAAAAGCACTTCCGGCGGCGGGGCCTCCCCGGCAAGACCGTGCTGGACCTGGGCTGCGGCACCGGCTCTCTCACCCGGGAGCTGGCTGAGCGGGGCTATGAGATGATCGGCGTGGACCTCTCCCCGGAGATGCTGGCCGAGGCCGCCGAGAAAAACATGGATGTGGACGGCATCCAGCCCATGTTCCTCTGTCAGCCCATGGAGGAGCTGGACCTGTACGGCACCATTGACGCCTGCGTCTGCTGTCTGGACAGCGCCAACTACGTCACCGACCCCAAGAAGCTGCGACGGGCCTTTGAGCGGGTCCATCTGTTCATGATGCCCGGCGGCCTGTTCATCTTCGACGTCAACTCCCCGGAGAAGCTGGAGGGTCTGGACGGTCAGGTCTTTCTGGACGAGACCGAGGACACCTACTGCGTCTGGCGGGCGGAGTTCTCCAAACGCAGCCGCATCTGCTCCTACTTCATGGATATCTTCCGTCTGGACGAGGAGAGCGGTCTGTGGGAGCGGGGCGAGGAGCTCCACGAGGAGCGCTCCTACACCGTGGAGGAGCTGACGGAATTTCTGCAGAATGCAGGCTTCCACGATATCAAAGTTTACGGCAATCTGAAGCTGCGCCCTCCCAAGCCCGGAGAGGACCGGCTTTTCTTTGTGGCACGAAAGGATTCTTAAATTATGCGCGATGAAATCGTTAGAGCAATTACCGGCGACGGCTATGTGAAGGCTGTCGCTGTCACCGGCCGGGACCTGGTGGAGCAGGCCCGCAAGGTCCACACCCTGCTGCCCATGGCCACCGCTGCCCTGGGCCGCTCTCTGCTGGCCGCCTCCATGCTGGGCGACATGCTCAAGGAGGAGCGGGGCTCCCTGACCCTCCAGATCAAGGGCGGCGGCCCGCTGGGCACCATCCTGGCTGTCTCCGACTTTGAGGGCAACGTCCGGGGCTATGTCCAGAACCCCCATGTGGATATCATTGAGAAGCGCCCCGGCAAGCTGGACGTGGGCGCGGCCGTGGGTCTGGACGGCACCATGACCGTCATCAAGGATATCGGTCTGAAGGAGCCCTACGTGGGTTCCATCGGCCTGTTCTCCGGCGAGATCGCCGACGACCTGGCCATGTACTTCGTGGAGAGTGAGCAGATCCCCACCGCCTGCGCCCTGGGCGTGCTGGTGGGCACCGACCAGTCCGTCACCGCCGCCGGCGGCTACATCATCCAGCTGCTGCCCGGCGCCAGCGAGGAGATCATCTCCAAGATCGAGGCGGGCGTGAACCGTCTGGGCGCTGTCTCCCCCGCTCTGGAGAAGGGCATGGACGGCGAGGAGCTGCTGAAGGCGGTGCTGTCCGACTTCGACGTGACCATTCTGGAGAAGCACCCCGTGGAGTACCGCTGCTACTGCTCCCGGGACCGGGTGACCCGTGCCCTCATCAGTATGGGCCGGGACGAGATGAAGTCCCTCATCGAGGAGCAGGGTCAGGCCGAGCTGTCCTGCCAGTTCTGCGACAAGGTGTACCGCTACACCAGAAACGATTTGGAGTCCATCCTGGCCTCCATGTAAGAACACAAAAAAGAGAGGCGAACCGAAACGGTTCGCCTCTCTTTTTTATCTTGGTTTGGTTCAGCGGTCCAGGGGTGTGGCCTGGAAGGCGGAGAAGCCGGTGTTGGTCATGGCCTCCAGCACCTCGTAACGCTCCATCTGGAGGTGCTTGGTCATGTTCAGAGCCTCCTCGATGGGGATCTCCACCAGATGGCCCTCGTCGGTGCCGATGACGCAGTTCATGCGGCCTGCGGCCAGGGCGTTGACGGCGGCGTAGCCCATACGGCTGGCGGTCTCGCGGTCACGGGCGGTGGGAGAGCCACCGCGCTGGATGTGGCCCAGAACGGTGACGCGGGGATCGATGCCGATCTCCTCGTGGATGCGCTTGCCGATCTCGAAGGCGCTGCCTGCGCCCTCGGCCACCACCACCATGTAGTGGGTGGAGCCGGCCAGACGGGAGCGGCGGATCTTCTCGATGACGTCGTGGTCGAAGTTGACCTCGCGCTCGGGGATCAGCACGGCGGTGGCGCCCACGGCGATGCCCACGTACAGAGCCAGATAACCGGCGTGACGGCCCATGACCTCCACCACGGAGCAGCGCTCGTGGGACTGCATGGTGTCACGCAGCTTATCGACGCACTCGATGGCGGTGTTGCAGGCGGTGTCAAAGCCGATGGTGTACTTGGAGCAGCTGATATCGTTGTCAATGGTAGCGGGGATGCCCACCACGGGGATGCCCAGACGGGACAGCTCCAGCGCGCCCCGGAAGGTGCCGTCGCCGCCGATGGCCACAATGCCGTCCAGACCCAGCAGCTTGCAGGTGGCCACGGCCTTCTTGCGGCCCTCGTCGGTCATGAACTCCTTGCTGCGGGCGGTGTACAGCAGAGTGCCGCCCTTGTTGATGATGTGGCTGACGCTGGCGGCGTCCAGACGGACGAAGTCGCTGTTGATCAGACCGCTCCAGCCGCGGCGGATGCCCACACACTCAATCCCCTTGCCTACGGCAGTACGCACAACGGCACGCACTGCGGCATTCATGCCGGGCGCGTCGCCGCCGCTGGTCAGAATACCGATTCGTTTTACCTCATTGCTCATAACGGGAAGTCCTCCTTGTAATCGTCGCAAGTTATATCGACACATCTCCCTCGCTGAGGGGCCTCTACTACCCATTCATTACAGAACCAAAATAATAGATTCGGATTTATTATGTCACCAAGCTATATTCTTGTCAAGTAGCAGGGAAAAAGCCAATTTTCTTTCTTTTTTCATAACTAAAAAACTATAATATATATGGTATTTTAACCTCGACAAAAAACTTCGATTTTTTTGAAAAAAGGTGTTGACATTCTCCCCCTCTTCGAGTATACTAAACAAGTCGTCACGAGCGAGACGCAAACGAGACGACAGCGGGAAGTGAAAAACGCTTCTTCCGAACTGCCTGGCTCGGTAGTTCAGTTGGTTAGAACGCCGGCCTGTCACGCCGGAGGTCGTGG
>SAMEA104404100__coassemble_1479_pt1 | contig 21015 bp, 20 predicted proteins | sample SAMEA104404100__metabat2_low_PE_092 | metagenome-assembled genome bin SAMEA104404100 (sample SAMEA104404100) | Balaenoptera acutorostrata | reverse complement strand
CGCACCTCCGGTGCGCTCCTTCCCGTTCAATATCCGTAGTAGGACGCCATTCTCCGCAGCTTTGCGTCGTCGGCATTGCGGATGTCGTCCTCCTCGGACAGCACCGCAGGCATACCGGAAAAGGCCGCCGCGTACAGGTCATCCAGCAGAGCCGCTCTCAGCTCCTCGGTGGTCATCTCGTCCACGGACTTCTGCTCCTCCTGCTCCAGGTCCATATGATCCCTCCGTTCTCTCGGTTCGGTTTTCCTTATGGTACCACATCACAAGGCAGTATGTCCATTCCGGAGAAAAATGATTCCTTTCATCTTCCTTCAATTGACAGTTTTTCGTTTTCGTGATATTGTCAGAGACAGTATCAAATAATTGTGTTTTTCATGAGGTACAAAAATGAAAACATTAGAAAACGGCGAAACGCTGACCCACCTGATCTCCACCAGCCAGGTCCTGCTGATCCATTTCGGCTCCGGTGACTGCGGACCCTGTGCGTCGTTGAAGCATAAGATCGACCTGTGGAACACCCCGGACAGCAGGGTGGACAGCATCTACGTCCCCATTGAGAACTTCCCGGAGGTGGCCGCCAGCCGGGGCATTTTTACGGTCCCCACCCTTCTGGTCTACACCGAGGGAAAGCTCTCCATCCGGGAGAGCGGCTGTTTCAGTCTGGACGGGGTCTTTTCCCGCATCGAGCGGTATCTGTCTCTGATGGACGCATAAAGCAAAACGGGCCGGGAGCCATGGCTCCCGGCCCGTTCTTTTTATGTCCCGTATTCCGTTTTCAGCCGGTCCAGAATGACCACGTCGGCGGGGCAGAAGTCGAACTTGTCCACCTCGTCCACGGTGATCCATTTCAGGCCCGCGTGCTCCAGCAGCTGAGGCTCGCCCTCTGCAATGGAGGCGTGGAACAGGGTCAGGTGAATGGTCAGGTCGGGGTATTCATGGGTGACCTCCATGAACACATCCCCGGGCTTGACGGTGATGGCCAGCTCCTCCCGGCACTCCCGGACCAGAGCCGCCTCCTTTGTCTCGCCGGGCTCCACCTTGCCGCCCACGAACTCCCACAGCAGGCCCCGGGCCTTGTGGGCGGGGCGCTGGCAGATCATGAATCTGTCACCCTCCCAGACCAGAGCGGCTACAACCTCGGTCATAAAAAATCCCTCTTTCTCGCAGAAGCGGCCGCCTGTGGCGGCCGCTTTTTTGTTTATTTGATGGTGACTGCCCGCAGGTGCCGGGGCAGAGAGCCCACCACGATGAGCTGTTTCTCGTCGTCGTGGAGGAAGTAAATCCGTAAAAGGTTCTGGGGGTCGTTGCCCACAGACAGGTGGAAGTCCAGGGGGCTCTCCACCGGCTTGCCCCGCTTCCCCGGGAAGTATTTCACCTTGTACTGACTGGGGGTGAACTCGATGGTGGTGGTGCCGGTGGGCCGGATATCGAAGGGCCGTCCGTATTTCTCCGCACAGCGGGTGTTCATCTCCTCGTTGGGCAGCTGGTGGTAGCGGCGCTCCCAGTAGTCGGTGGCCAGAAAGTCCAGGGCGTCGCAGATGGTCTCGATGTTGATGTCCCGGGCGGTCTTGTCCTCCAGCAGGTCCACCGCTCTGGGGTGGAGGATCAGCCGGTTCTGGAAGTAGCGGTTCACCCACTCGGCCACCTTGGCGTGCTCCTTGGGCTGGTTCAGCTTTCGCTTTAAATAGGCGGCCTTCTCCTGGGCCTCCTCCATCCGGAGGCGCATGGCGGTCTGCTGGGCCTCGTTGCTCCGGCGCAGCTCCTCCTTCTCCCGCTCCAGCCGGTCGCCGTACTCCTGCTGGCGGGCCAGCTGGTCCTTCAGCCGGTCCACCTCGGCCTGCTTGCTGTTCAGCTTCTCCTTCCAGTCCGCATTGACCTGGACCAGCTTCTCCTCCCACCGGGCGGAGTTGACCTGTGCATTCTGGATCTCACGGGTGTGGTGCTCCAGCAGACGGCGCTTGACCTCCTGGACGAACATGACCCCGCCGAAATTCATCTTCCGGCCCCGGATGTAGCTGTGCAGGTCCCGGCTCAGCCGGTCCATCTGCTCCTGCTGACGGCTCCTGCTGGGCTTGAAGGGCTCCCGGCGGACCTTGCCGCCGTACAGAGCGGGCTCCAGCACCAGAATGTCGCCGGGCTCCGCCTTCTCCCGGACGGCCTTGTTGAGGCGGTCCAGCAGGCTGTCGGCCAGCAGGAAGGCGTGGAAGGAGCCGCCGCCGTGGGCGGCCAGCCCCTCCATATCGTAGGGCGGGTCGGAGATTTTCGGCTTGGCGGGCAGCTTGTCCCCGTCGTTCAGTTTTAGGGGGAACAGTCCGCCGGGCAGAGGATTTTTGCCCAACAGCTCGTCCATGGAGGGCAGCTCCTGCTTGGGCGGGGTGGTTTTGGTCTGGGTGAACACCACGCAGGGCAGAGGATTCCCCCTGTTCCGCCACAGGTCCAGCAGGCTGTTCAGCTGCTCCCGGCTCTCCAGACGGGTCAGCTTATTTTCCAGCACCACCTGCTCCCGCAGACCGAAGTCCGGGTGGTGCATCAGCAGCTCCACCACGTGGGGACAGCAGACCCCGGCGGGCTCCTGGGTGCCCACGGGCTCGGACACGATGGTCTGGAAGCCGCACTCCAGCTGACTGCCCACGATGCGGAAGGCGATGCCCGTGTCCAGCACCCGGCCGGGGACGGCCTGTTTATGCTCCCCTGTTTCGGTGTCGTAGTCCAGATCGGGCTCGATGATGCGCATGGCCCATAGTCCGTGTTCCGGCAGGGCGGACACCTCTACGGTGAAGCCCATATTCAATGTAAAGGAGCGCAGTAGATGTTCCTCGGCCTGCCGGTAGTCCTCCGGGGCCGGGAGTGCGGAAAATTCCTCGGTGGCGTTCTCGCCCAGACGGCTTTTCAGCCAGTCCAGAGCGGTCAGCGCCGCCAGCTTCAAGCCCTCCCGCAGCGGCGTTTTCTTATTTGCCATGCAGGCGTGCAGCTGATAGGTGGGGTACTGTTTTGTTCCGATCAATTTTGCGTTGAGACAGGTGCCCATGTTCATCACTCCAATCTGTCACAGGCTCTGTGGAAATATCGTCTCCATTCTACCTTTTTTCAGTTCAGTTGACAACCACAGTAAAAAAATTCCGCCCCGGGGAAGGCGTTCCCACAGGGCGGAAATTCGGGTCACTGATCCAGCTCCTCCAGCTCGGAGATGAGCTCTCCGAACAGGTTCAGAGCGGAGTTGACGGGCTCAGGGGAGCCCATATCCACCCCGGCCAGCTTGAGCAGGGAGATGGGATCGGCGGAGCCGCCGCCGGAGAGGAACTTCTTGTAGTCCTTCACGGCCTCGTCGCCCAGGGTCAGGATGCGGTTGGCGATGGCCACAGCGGCGGAGAAGCCGGTGGCGTACTGGAACACGTAGTAATTGTAGTAGAAGTGGGGGATGCGGGTCCACTCCAGGGCGATCTGCTCGTCGGAGACCATATCGGGGCCGAAGTACAGCTTGTTCAGCTCCAGATACTTCTTATTGAGGGCCTCGGCGGTGAGGGACTCGCCCCGCTCCACCATGCGGCCCAGCTCCATCTCGAACTCTGCGAACATGGTCTGGCGGTAGACGGTGCCCTTGAACTGATCCAGGAAGTGATTGATGAGGTAGGCCCGCTCCTTCTTGTCGGTGGTCTTGTTCAGCAGGTAGCGCATCAACAGCACCTCGTTGCAGGTGGAGGCCACCTCGGCCACGAAGATGACGTAGTCGGCGGTGTTCACGGGCTGGTACTTGCAGCTGTGGTAGCTGTGGAGGGCGTGGCCCATCTCGTGGGCGATGGTGAACATGCTGTCCAGGGTGTCCTTCTGGTTCAGCAGGACGTAGGGGTGGGGACGGGAGTTGCCGGAGGAGTAGGCGCCGCCCACCTTGCCCTCGTTGGAGTAGACGTCGATCCAGCGGTTGTTGAAGCCCTCCTTCAAAAGGTCGGTGTAGTCCTCGCCCAGCACGGACAGGGCCTCCAGAATGGTCTCCTTGGCCTGCTCGTAGTCGATCTTCTCAGCGGCGTCGGGCACAATGGGGGTGTACACGTCGTACATGTGGAGTTCCTCCACGCCCAGCATCTTCTTCCGCAGGGCCACGTAGCGGTACATCTTGTCCAGATTGCCGTGGACGGCCTCGATGAGGTTGGTGTACACCTCGGTGGGGACCTCGGTGCGGTCCAGCGCGGCCTCCAGAGTGCTGTTATACTTTCTCGCCTTGGAGAAGAACAGCAGCTGGCGGAACTGGGCGTCCAGCATGGCGGCGTAGGAGTTCTTGAACTGGTCGTGGACCTTGTAGTAGGTTTCGAAGGTGTTCTTTCTCAGGTCCCGGTCGCTGTTCTCCAGCAGAGGGACGAAGCCGGTGTCGGTGAGGGGGTGGGTCTCGCCCTTGCCGTCGGTGACCTGGGGGTACTTCATGTCGGCGTTGCTGAAAATGCTGAAGATCTCGCCGGGTGCCTCGGAGATCTCACCTGCGGCGGCCAGCAGAGTCTCCTCGGCGGGAGACAGGATGTGGGCGGCCCGGCGGCGGACCTTGTACAGGCTGCGGCGGTACTCCTCCAGGGCGGGCTCTGCGGCGTAGAAGCCGTTCAGCCTGTCCTCGGGAATGGCCATCAGCTCGGAGGTGGCAAAGGCGGTGGCGCTGGACAGAGCCACCGCGGTGCTCAGGGCCTTGCCCTTCATGTCCCGGTAAAAGCTGTTGCCGGTGTCCTGGTCGCTCTTGCGGTCGGCGTAGCTCATCAGCTTGGTCAGCCGCACGTCCACGTCGTCGCACAGGCGGAAGTAGGCCAGCAGCTTCTCGGCGCTGTCGCCCAGATGGCCCTGGAAGGTCTCAAAGTCGGCGGGCATCACCTTTAAGGACTCGTTCTCGGCGGTCCAGGCCTCGTCGGTGGGGTAGAGGTCCCGGAGGTCCCAGGTAAATTTCTCGGGGATCTCGCTGCGTTTGGGGGTTCTCTTGTGATCCATAAGTTTCTATCCTCCTAAAGTCGGTTTTGTTTTCTCTGATTAGGTTAGTATAGCACAACTAAAGTATTCCGTATAGCAATGGATAAAATAGTAAATTTAATTTTTCCTTATTTGCATAAAAACATGCAAATTTCAATCATTTCTCACATATATTAAGAGCACTTATTTTCTTCTTGCAAAATAAAAGAGTTAGAAAAATATAACAGCATTGATTCTTCCTTAATTAAACATTGCATTGTTAATAGATTAGAATTTTTCATTCCAACATTAGTTAATAAGTCAATTGATTATTTAGCCAAAATTACATATAATATTTTGTGAAGAAAGGAGGTTGATATATAATGACGCATACCGCATCCGATGTCGCAAAATGGTTTTTAGCTCATAATAGAGTCGCCGCAGACGAAGAGGGCGCTGAGTATATTTCCAACCTTAAGCTTCAGAAGCTTTTATATTATGCTCAGGGCTGTTTTCTAGCAACAACAGGTGCGCCCCTGTTTAGCGATCCTATTGTAGCTTGGCAACATGGTCCCGTAGTAGAACATGTTTATCATGAGTATAAACACAACGGAAAAAACGGAATTGTTTTTGAGGATGATTTTGATTTCTCTATGTTTACGCCTGAGGAAAATGCACTTCTCTCCGAGGTTTATGATGTGTTTGGTCAGTATTCCGCATGGAAACTGCGAAACATGACCCATCAGGAAACACCTTGGCGTGATACTCCTCAAAGTTCAGTAATTTCTACCGATAAGATTAAAGACTACTTCCAGAGTGAGTATCTTGCTTAATGGGTAAAATTAAAAACTGTGCTATTAAGCCAAAAATTTCGCTTCCAAATAAGAGTACTATTCTAAGTCAAGGCTGCATATCTGAACAATATCCTTGGTTTTCATTCCGTTATGTAACAACAAATTCTGCACATTCTTTAAAATTTCTAGAAAAGCTAGAGGCTAATGGTCGAGAAATAACACTAACTGGTCTTTATAAAAAGTTAGAAGAATTGTCCAAAGAGCCTTGGACATATTGGACTCAAAACCGAAAATCTAGCGGACTTGAAACTATAAACTATTCTGAACTGAATTTTCAAGTTTCTAATTTTCCCGAATTAACTAAAGATACAAGTATCTATGTTTTCCGCTTCGATACTTATCAAGGTACTGGAAAAGGGAGATTACTCGGTTTCAAACTTTCTCCATGCTCTGTATTTCATATAATTGGATATGATTTCGATTTTTCTGCATATAAGCATTGATTAGTTATGTATTCAGCTGAAAGAGCGCCGCCCTCCGGGCGGCGCTCTTTCACTTTCTTTCCCCACAGCAGGAAAAATCCGTATCAATATAATTCGCCATGACCCGGACGCTGAACTCTCTGGGCGAGCAGAGGGAATCCCACTCGCAGCCGTGGCCGGGGTTCAGGTCCTCGGGGACGATGAAGCGGACGCAGGGCACCCGGACGTCCCGGCAGCCGGGGCCGGGGTGAGCGGGGACGGTAAGGGTCTGCAATCCCCGGGAAAACTCCTGCCCGCAGCGGCCCACCTCGGTGAGGAACACGGCGGCGGCCACCCGCTTCCCGGGGCAGATATTTTTGAGGGTAAAGGACACGGTGACCACTCTGCCCAGGCCGTCGGGGGTGACGCCGCAGACCTCCACGCAGGCGCTCTGCTGACAGGGGTCCAGCCCCACCCGCACCGGGTCGGGACAGCACGCCGGGTCCGGCTGAGGGGGTGCTGAGCAGTCCACCTCCACGGTGGGAGATGGGAACTCCGGCCGATTCCCCGCCCGGTCCCGGTAGCGGAGCCCGTAGTTCACCGCCTTGAGCCCGCCGCTCTGACTCACGTGGAGGATCTCGAACCGGAGCAGGGCCGTCTCCGGCACCGCGCCCACCGCCTCCATCTCCCAAACCAATGTGTTGGACCCGGTGCGGCGGACCGTGCCGTGGGTGGGCCGGTCCATGCGGGTGATGGTGAAGTCCGGGCTGATGATCTCCTCCATGGACACGTCACAGGCTCCGGGATGGACCAGCTCCCGGCCCATGCGGGCAAAGACCCGCTCCAGCTCCTCCGGGGCGTCGGCCCGGGCCCTGTGGCACTCCGCCGGAGCGCTGACCCAGCGGTCCAGAAGCTCCTCCGGGGCGTTGAGCCCTATACAGTAGATGGTGACCCCCGCCGCCTTCAGCTTCTCCGCCGCCGGGACCGGGTCCGGCCCTGCGGTGGTCTGGCCGTCGGTGAAGAGGAGCAGGATTTTCTCGTTGGGGCTGTCCGCCTCGAAAAGTTCCTCTGCCGCCTCGAAGGCCGCCCCGTGGTTGGTGGCCCCGCAGGCGGTCAGATGCTCCACCGCCGCTCTCAGGTCCGGGACCCGGTCAGTCAGCTCCGTCTCAATGGCCGCGGTGCAGTCGAAGCGGAGGACCGCCATCCGTGTCCCGCCGCCCAGCCGCTCCCGCTCCGTCCCCACCGTGGACCGGGCCAGCAGGTCGATGAGCCGAAACACCCCCGCCTGCATATGCTCCAGCCGCCCGCACCTCATGCTCCGTGAGCAGTCCAGCGCCAGCACGATATCCGCCGGATGGCGGATGATGTCCGGCTCCGCCGTCAGCCCCAGCGTCACAGTCAGCCGCCCACAGCAGTCGATGCGCTCCGCGCTGACCTGTTTGATGGTTCGCAGTATTCCCATCCCGTCTCCTCCTGTCCCTGATATGGGGAAACCCCGCATCATCCTATGCGGCATACGCCGGATGAGTACGGGGTTTGGTTGAGGATTTCGTTTTACTTCAAAAACTTCACGATGCGCTCGTTGAAGTCCCGGGCGTCCTGATAGAGCCCGTGGCCGTGGTTGTGGTAGATACACAGGTAGCTGTTGGGGATGGCGTCCACCAGCTGTCTGGAGCCCTCCGCGCCCACGGTCTCGTCCCGCTCGCCGCCGATGACCAGCGTCTTGGCCAAAATGTTCCGCAGAACGCCGGTGCCGTCGTGGTTCCGGCTGGCGGTGGCCTGACACAGGAAGTTCTCATAGCTCCGGGGTCCGGGTGCCAGGGTCAACAGCGGGAAGAACCGCTGGTACTTCTTCAGATGCTTGGGCGGGTGGGATTTGGCGGCGATATCCACCAGCAGAGGCTTATATTTCCGGTTCCGGGCCAGCTTCATCCAGTGGTCCAGATTTTTCGTCAAGATCTCGTTGGCCTTGGGGAGGGTCACCACCAGCACCAGCCGGTCCACCAGCTCGGGATGCTCCGCCGCCAGGAACTGAGCGATCATGCCGCCCAGAGACACGCCCACCACATGGGCGTTGGCGATGCCCAGCTGGTTCATGGCAAAGGCCAGGTCCGCCGCCATGCTCCGGGTGGTGGTGCCGTGCTCCAGCTTCTGCTTCCGGCTGAACAGATACACCCGGTAGTACTCCGCAAATTCCGGGTACATCATAGACCCCATCTGGGCCTTGCCCTTCACCGACATCAGCCCGTCGCCCAGACCCGGGATCACCACCAGAGGCTTCTCCCCCTTGCCGAAGCTGATGTAGTCCATATTCGTTTCGCCGATCCGAATTGCGCCGTTCTTCATGTACATCCATCAGTCTCCGTTCTGTCTTGCGACCGTTTTAGGGGTTCTGATCGCCCCGCAGGACCCAGTTCCAGTCCACCTTCTGGCGGTCCAGACGGTACCGCTTGTCCATGGCGATCTTGTCGTTTCGGTTGTTGGTTCCCATGCCGCCGCAGTGGGCCAGGGCGCAGATTTTCGCCTCTGTTCCGCTGTCCAGCACCACATGGACCGGGTTCTGCTCACTCCGCAGGAAGTCGTTGTAGGGCGAGAGCCGGGGGCACGTTACGCCCAGAGCGGCCAGCGCCGCCCGGAAGGTGGTCTGTCCCAGACAGAACAGGTACTCCGGGTCCAGCAGGTCCACCAGCTCCCTGAAATACGCCCCGTCCTTCCGGCCCCACGCAGGATCATAGCCGCCGCTGATGTTCGGGCCGTTCCGGTACCCCAGCACCAGATTGGTGAAAAAGAGTTCCCGGTTCTTCCCTTCATTTTTATCCACATTATATCCGATAGTTTTGAAAAGTTCCACTAAATTTTGATCTGTCTGGCTTTTATTTCCTTCCATATATGGGAAATCCTCGCCCCGAGGCGTGGAACACATCTTTTTTACCCAGTTTTTGGTTTTTTCAGTGTATACACTGCCCCAGTCCTGCCCCACCAGCAAAATTTTCACCCGGTGGGCGTTCCGGCCCTGCCAGTAGGTCCAGAGGTTGATCTCCTGGCAGGCATCGCACCAGACAAGCCCGTTCTGCTCCTCGGCGTAGGACTGACGGACCTTCTCTACCAACTGAGTATACGCCCGCCGCTGTGCTTCTTCCATGGCCCCATCTCCCGCCCTCAAAATCGATACCAGTATACGAGGTTTCACCCGGTTCGGCAAGTGACTCTTTTGTCTGAAAAATCCTCTTTTCTTGAAATCATCCTCCCTCACAAAAGTTTTCCCCCATTTCCCCTTCCTATGTGGATAACCTTCTCTTTCTCTTTTCCGCCCATAGTCTTGACGTTTTAAATGTGATATGATAAATATATATGGTTTCAGACAGAAATTGACTGGAAAATATAGGTTACTGGGGGAACTTAGATGAACGAGAAAAAAATGCTGATGACAGAGGGCACGATCTGGAAGATCCTGATCCGGTTTGCCTTCCCGCTGTTTCTGGGCGGACTGTTTCAGCAGCTGTACAACACGGTGGATTCCTGGGTGGTAGGTAAATTCTGCGGCGACAACGCGCTGGCAGCAGTCAGTTCCTCGGGCAGTCTGTGCTTCCTGCTGGTGGGCTTCTTCCAGGGCGTTTTCATGGGCGGCAGCGTCATCATCTCCAACCGCTACGGAGCCCGGGACAGCGAGGGCGTGGACAAGTCCATCCACACCATCACGGTGTTCTCTCTGGTCATCGGCGTGGCCCTGTCCATTCTGGGCGTGCTGTTCACCCCGAAGATCCTGGAGCTGATGGGCACCCCCGCCAACGTCATGCCCAACTCCGTCCTCTACTTCCGCATCTATTGCTCCGGCCTGCTGGCTCTGGTGCTGTACAACACCGCCACCGGCATCTTCCAGGCCCTTGGCGACAGCCGTCACCCGCTCTACTACCTGATCATTGCCTCCGCCGCCAACGTGGTCCTGGACTTCCTGTTCGTGGCCGGGCTGGGCTGGGGCGTAGCAGGCGCGGCGGCGGCCACGGTGCTGGGTCAGCTGCTTAGCGCGGTGCTGGCCTTCGCCCACCTGATGAGCGGCCGCTTTGTCATCAAAATGGACTGGCGGAAGCTGGTCCCCGACCCCAAGATTTTAAAGCAGGTGTTCCGGCTGGGTCTCCCCGGCGGCGTGCAGAACAGCGTCATCGCCATCGCCAACGTGGTGGTACAGAGCAACATCAACGCCTTCGGCGAGAGCGCAATGGCGGGCTGCGGCAGCTACTTCAAGGTGGAGGGCTTTGTTTTCCTGCCCATCATGAGCCTGACCATGGCTATGACCACCTGTATCAGTCAGAATCTGGGCGCAGAGAAGCCGGAACGGGCCCGGTGCTGTGCCCGTCAGGGCACTTTTATGGTGATATTCTTCTCTGAGCTGGTGGGCGTGGCCTTCTTCCTGCTGGCGGAGCCTCTGATCGGTCTGTTCAGCACCACCCCGGAGGTGCTGGAGTTCGGTATCCGACAGGCCCGGACCGAGACCCTGTTCTACTGTCTGCTGGGTGCATCCCACGCCGGAGCCGCCATCATGCGGGGCTCCGGGCGGCCCATGGTCCCCATGGTGGTCATGCTGTCCGTTTGGTGCGTGTTCCGTATCATCTACATCACCTTCATGCTGAACTTTATCCCCAATATCATCGTCCTGTTCACCGCCTACCCCCTGACCTGGGGCATCAGCACCCTGCTGTTCCTGTTCATGGTCAAGCGCAAGGACTGGACCAGAGATGTGAGATTGTAAGGGATAAAACAAGGGAATACACCCCTCGTCCCCGCCGCGCGGGCTTGGCTCCCCTTGAGGGGAGGCAAGGGGGCAAAGACAGCAGCCTTTTTCTTCTGTTTTTTCTCGGCCGCCTCTGCAAAACGGCCGCCATATATGGCGGCCCTACATTGTTTTAGGCCGTATTGCAATAGAATCCGTAGGGCCGCGATATATCGCGGCCGCGGGTTTCGGAAGCATATCATAAAACGCACTGCAAAATAGAACGCAAAAGAAAAAACCACAAAAAAGGAGCGTATCTTTCGATACGCTCCTTCTCTTTATTCCTTCACCAGGGTGGCCAGCTCGGCGTTGATGGCGTCCTCGGTGGCGGCCATGGCCTGTAAGGTCTGGTCCAGCAGCTCCTCCAGGGTCCAGCCCAGCCGCTCCGCGCCCTTGGTGATGACGTCCCGGGAACAGCCTGCGGCGAACTTCTTGTCCTTGAACTTCTTTTTCAGAGATTTCAGCTCCATGTCCTGACAGCTCTTGCTGGGCCGCATGAGGGCGGCGGCGCCGATCAGGCCGGTGAGCTCGTCGGCGGCGTACAGCACCTTCTCCATCAGGTGAACGGGCTCCACGTCGGAGCAGGAGCCGTAGGCGTGGCTGCAAACGGCGTGGACCAGCTCCTCGCTGCAATCGATCTCGGCCAGCAGCTCCGGTGCCTTCTTGCAGTGCAGCTCCGGCCACTTCTCAAAGTCGACGTCGTGGAGCAGTCCGGCGGTGGTCCAGAAGTCCACGTCCTCCCCACAGCCCAGCTTCTCGGCGTACCAGCCCATAACAGCTCCCACCGTCAGGGCGTGGCGGATGTGGAAGGGCTCCTGATTGTACTTGCAGACCAGCCCTAAGGCGGCCTCTCTTGCAGGACAGCTTTTCATGGAAATCGCTCCTTTGCATACAGCTTCCCGGCGGCCTCACTGCCGGAAATTTATGGTTCCATTGTAGCCGCTTCAGCCGGGAAAAGCAAATGAAAAAATCCCGTGACTTCACATCACGGGACGGCCTTCGGGAGGACCCCAACAAATGTATTATAGTACAGACTCCGCACAAATTTCAATGAAAACTTGCTATTTCCCGGGGATTCTCCGTTCTATACAACAGGGAGTGCGGTTTTTTATGGAGGATTGCGGATTGTTTTCCCGGGGGAAACGCGGTATATTATAGGCACAGAAGGGAACACGGGATACAGGTTAAAAGAGTTGAACTTCTGGTTACCCAAATCTAAATCGCAGAAAGGAAGGTTAACCAATGATTGAACCCATGATCTCTCAGAAATAACCTTGAACGAGTGTGACAGATTCGTTCAAGGTTATTTCTTTTTTATGGGGCCTTCCGTGAGATAAAAAACCGCTGTCCGGTGGACAGCGGTTTTCTTGTTTTATTTTTTGCTCTCGTCGTCGTACTGCTTGACCTCCACAGACTGCTTCTCGAAGTCGATGAAGATCTGGAAGGCGTAGTTCTCCTCGCTGGTGTCCCACACCTCCACGAATCGGGGGCTGACCTCGATGAGGATCTCGGTGTCCTCGTGGGAGTACTTGTTGTAGCTGCCCCACAGGTACTTCTTATAGCCCGCCTCAAAGCGGCGGCCGGGCTCGTCCACCACCAAGCCCTTGTTCTCGGCCAGACCCTCGATCTGGACGCCGCTCCAGCACAGAGCCACCTGGGGGTTCCGGAACAGCTGCTGGGTCTTGCGGAAGTTCTTGTCGGTCTTGAAGTAGACCTTGTTGTCGTAGAACAGGCAGCTGACGTTGCGGACCATGACATAGTCGTTGACGGAGCTGGCCAGGGCCATGACCTTCCAGTCGCCCAGCTTCTGGAACATAAGGTCCACGGCCTGCTCGAAGGTCAGATTTTTATTGACGCTGTAATTCATGCAAAATTCCTCCCGTTGTGTTCGTTGATGAGCTTTTTGATGGGGGTGCTGATGCGCTTATAGACCAGCATGGCCAGCACAGAGGTCAGCGCCCGGGAAATGACGTTGAAGGGGACGATGGAGAAGATGACCATGGTGGGCACATCCTTGATCCAGGGGTTGGCGGCGGAGCAGGCCTGGACGATGGCGTCCCAGTCCATGCCGTAGAGGGCAATGAAGGCGGGGAAAATCAGGTACAGGTTGGTAAAGATGGCCACCACCACGCTGATGAGACTGCCCAGCAGCAGAGCCACCGCGGCACCGCCCTTGGTCTTGTGGCTGCGGTAGTAGAAAACGGCGGGGAGCACATAGGCCAGACTGAGAATGAAGTTCTGCACCTCGCCGGTGAGCATGGACACGCTGCCCTTGAACAGCAGGTTCAGCACCACCTTCACGGTGACGATGGCCACCGCACCCATGGGGCCCAGGATAAAGCCGCCGATGAGCTCCGGCAGGGCGGACAGGTCGAACTCCGCAAAGGGAGAGATGAAGGGCACGGAGAAGCTCAGGTATTTTAGGACGAAAGCCACCGCGCCGCACAGGGCCGCCGTGGTCAGACGGCGGATCTTGAGACTGTTCATGATGAAAATTTACCTCCTGATGTTTGTTCTGCGGACATGAAAACACCCTGGAAAATTTGACTTCTCCAAGGTGACAAAACCGCAGGACCGGCACCGGAGGCGCCTGTTCTGCCCATCTTCTTCCATCCAGACTGTAACTGTTGGTCCCGGAGTTTCACCGGGTCAGCGGCTGTGCAAAACAGCCGGTCGCGGACTTTACCGCCAGTGGGGAATCGCACCCCGCCCTGAAGACAAATTTATACAGTTGTGTTTCGCTAACTATTATAGGACAGAACGCCACATAATGCAAGGGAATTGAGGGGTGGTTTTTCCAGGAGGGGCTGCGGGGTTCCGCCTCTGCGGAGGCGGGTTTCTTTTTGCGTGCCTGCGTCCCCGCCCGGGGCGGCGCTTCCAAGCCTCCCCTGTGCAAGGGGAGGTGGCACCAGTCCGCAGACTGGTGTCGGAAGGGTTGTAATCTGCCGTTCTTTGACCGCATCTCAAGCGGAGAAGAAAGTACCGGTTACAATCCCCCAGTCAGCAAGCTGACAGCCCCCTTTGCACAAGGGGGCCTTTGGCAAATATCGTTTCAAGTCCTAACCCTCGTCCCCGCCCGGGGCGGCTTTCCAACGCGCCTTTGGCGCACCTTTTCTCTCTTCTCTCTTCACCCTTCACTTGCCGCAGGCAAAAGAAAAAGCTCTCCCTGACGGGAGAGCTTTTGAATGTCAATTTACCATCTGCCCCGGTTAGAGACGCAGTCGCACTCGTCGTAAGCGTCCTTCATGCTGGTGCGGAAGGTGCTGTAGCGCTCCATATTCCGGCTGGAGGGGTCATAGGTGGGGTCCAGGGCCCAGGCGGCGCGGAAGTGCTTCATGGCATCCAGGTGGTTGCCGCTCTTCTCCAGGACGATGCCCAGCAGGTTGTGGGGCTGAGGCGCGCTGGGATACTCGGCCATGGCCTTCCGCAGCATATCGATACACTCAACAAAGTTTCTGCGGCGGACCATATCGCGGGCATGCTCACACAGGTCGCTCAGCTCTGCACATCTGGTAATTTCATAAGCTGCCATATCCTTGCAGCCTCCTTTTCGTTTTTTGCATCAGAGAGCGGAGCTGCCGCACAGCGGTTTTGCGGCGGCCCTGCTCTGTTCTGCTGTCCTTATTCTAGCCGAAAGGAGATGAGGGTGGTGTGAAAGAATCCCCCTCCCACATTATTTTTTCATAAGTGCCCCGGTAAATTCTGGATAAAAAAGGGCCGCCGGTGGGGGTAAACCGGCGGTCCTTGGGGAAAACTGTAAGTTTTGGGGATCAGCGGCGGAACCAGGCCTTCATGGTGTCGCAGATCTGAATGAGCTGTTCATCCTCCATGATGTAGGGCGGCATGGTATACATAATATCGAGGAAGGGGCGGCTGAACACGCCCCGGTCGTATGCGAAGTCCTTAAAGCCCTTTAAGGTGTCCCGCTCCTTCACCTGGACGGCCATACAGCCGCCCATGACCCGGACCTCCTGGATGCGGGGGTCGGAGAGGTCGGCCATCTCCCGCTTCATCAGGGCCTCCATGTGGCGGATGCGGTCCATGTAGTGTCCCTCCTCGAAGAGCTGGATGGACTTGAGGGAGACCGCACAGGCCAGGGCGTTGCCCATGAAGGTGGGGCCGTGCATAAAGGCGTGGTCGGGGTTGTCGCTGTAGAAGCCCCGGTAGACCCGCTGGTTGGCCACGGTGACGGCGTGGCCGATATAGCCGCCGGTGAGGGCCTTGCCCAGACAGAGGATATCCGGCAGGACCAGGTCGGCTACAAAGCGGTTGCCGGTGCGGCCGAAGCCGGTGGCCACCTCGTCGAAGATCAGCAATACGTCGTACTCATCGCACAGCTCTCTGGCCCGCTGAAGGAAGGAGATATCATACATCTTCATGCCGCCTGCGCCCTGGAGCAGAGGCTCCACGATGAAGCACATAAAGCGGTCGCCCTGCTCGGCAAAGGCCCGCTCCAGGTCGGGAATGTTGGTGTCGATGTGGCGGACGCCCTCCTTGCTGGGGAAGGCGATGTGGTAGTCCTCGTCGTCGCCCACCTCCATGGTCTTGTAGGTGTCGCCGTGGTAGCTGTGGGTCAGGGAGAGGATCAGGTCCCGCTTGCTGCCCCGGTTCACGTTGAACTGCTGGGCCATTTTCAGCGCCACCTCCACCGCCACGCTGCCGGAGTCGGAGAAGAAGGAGTAATTCAGATCGCCGGGGAGCCACTCCTCCAGCTTAGCGGAGAGCTTCTCCACCGGGTCGTGGGTCAGGCCGCCCAGCATCACGTGGGCGAAGTGCTCCAGCTGGTCCCGGATGGCCTGGTCCAGCACGGGGTTGTGGTAGCCGTGGATGGTGCTCCACCAGGAGGAGACGGAGTCCACAAGGGTCTTGCCGTCCTCGGTGTGGAGGAATACGCCCTCTGCGTCCTTCACCTTGATGGGCGGGGCCATGGTTTTCATCTGTTCATAGGGGTACCAAATCATTTTATTCCACTCCTTACCGATAGAAACTTTTTAAAATCTCCGGGTCGATCTGCAAGTCCCTGTCCCCGTCGGAGACACAGGCCGCCACCTTCAAGCCCGTCATGTACTCGCACATCTTCAGATTGTCCTCCTCCATCACGTCGCCGGGGTGGAAGTGGTTGAAGAGGATGCCCGCAATGGGGATTTCCTTCGCCCGCATATAGTGGACCGTCAGCACCACATTGTTGATGGTGCCCAGACCCGCGTCCGCCACGATGAGACAGTTCAGGTCCAGCCCCTTCACCACGTCCTCCAGCTGAATTTTCCGCTCGTCAAAGCAGAGGGGACAGAGGATGCCGCCGCTGCCCTCCAGGGTGATATAGTCGTAGTGGGGCGCAATGGCGCGGAAGCAGTCCTCCACCACCCGCAGATCCACGGGGTTCCCCTCCAGACGGGAGGCCAGGTGGGGCGAATAGGCGTGCTCGTACACGTAGGGACACATCTCCTCTAAGGGCTGGGAGATGCCCGCCCTGTCCCGGACGAACCGGGCATCACCGGGGATCAGATTTCCCGCCTCGTCCCGGACGTTGCCGCTCATGGCGGCCTTGTAGTAGCCGGAGGCGTACCCCAGCTCCCGGAGCTTCTTCACCAGCAGGGCGGCCACGTAGGTCTTGCCGATATCGGTGCCCGTACCGGTCACAAACAGATTTTTTGACATGACAGCTTCACCTCATACAGGGACGGTCCGGCAGAGGGCCGTTCAGAAATTCTTTCTCACCACGGGGATCAGGCGCTTGGCCATGAAGGCGGCGATGATGCACAGGACGATATCGCCGGGGACGGCCAGCACAAAGCAGTACAGGAACAGGGTCCAGATGCCGATGCCGGTACCCACGTAGAAGGTGAGGATCATCCAGTAGTAGATCATACCCAGGGCATAGACAAAGAACAGGCCCACAAAGTTGGCGGCCAGCAGCCGCTTGATGGAGGGGCGCTCCACGGCGTTGGCGATCTTGCCGGTGGCGTAGGCGCCCACCGCAAAGCCCAGCAGATAGCCGAAGGTGGGCTGGAAGATGTAGCCGGGTCCGCCGCCGCCGGTGAACACAGGCAGGCCCACCAGACCGATGAACACATAGGTCAGAACGCTCATGGCGCCCAGCCTGCCGCCCAGCAGCAGGCCTGCCAGCATGGTGAACAGCAGCTGGAGGGTGAAGGGACAGACAGGGATGGGGATGCGGATAAATGCGCCCACCGCAGTCAGGGCGGCGAACAGGGCCATCAGCACCAGCTGTTTGGTTTTGGAGGTATGCTTCTCAATCATAGTAAACCCTCTTTCAAAATAAGTCGACAATAGGATACAAAACTTTTCTCTCATTGTCAACCTATAATCATTATAGGTTTACTATCAGGGCAGAGGGGTTTACAATTCCACCTCCGGCAGGTCTTTTCCCCGGGTTTCTCTTTCATTTTAGGACTTTTGGCCATATATCATCAAAAATCGGCCCTTGTATTTGCCTCCGGGATGTGTTAGAATTCCTCCCGGTTAAAGGGAGTAGCTTCCACAGGAAACTGTGTGCACAGTGTCGTCAAGTCGGCTTTTCAGCCCGGCCTGTGCGTAATGAGCGAGACTTTGCTGTCAGAAATGCAGCAAGGTCTTTTTTTCTGCACATTTTGAAGGAGGATTTTGAACATGGAGATTTTGATACAGCTGTTTTTACTGGGCGCAGGATTTTTCCTGCTGGTCAAGGGCGCTGACTGGTTCGTGGACGGCGCCTGCAACATCGCCGCCCGGTTCCATATCCCCCAGCTCATCATCGGTCTGACCATCGTGGCCATGGGCACCAGCGCCCCGGAGGCCGCCGTCAGCATCACCGCCGCCTCCAAGGGCGTGGCCGATATCACCATCGGCAACATCGTGGGCAGCAACATCATGAACGTACTGGTCATCCTGGGCCTGTCCGCCGCCATCATCCCTCTGAAGGTGGCCAAGTCCACCATCCGGGTGGAGATCCCCTTCATGATCGCCATGACCGTCCTGCTGTTCGTCCTGGGTCTGGACGGCGCCATCACCTTCACCGACGGTCTGATCCTCACCGCCTTCTTCCTGCTGTACCTGGGCTACCTGATGTACTCCGCCAGAAAGAACCCCGCTGACAGCGAGGAGGAGGCCGCCCGCCCCATGCAGCTGTGGCAGGCCATCGCCGCCCTGCTCATCGGTCTGGGCTGCATCCTGCTGGGCAGCGACGTGGCCGTGGACGCCGCCACCGCTCTGGCCCGCATCTTCGGTCTGAGTGAGCGCCTGATCGGTCTGACCATCGTGGCTCTGGGCACCTCTCTGCCTGAGCTGGTCACCTCCATCACCGCCGCCCGGAAGGGCAGCGCCGACATCGCCATCGGCAACATCGTGGGCAGCAACATCTTCAACATCCTCTTCGTGGTGGGCCTGTCCAGCCTGCTGATCCCTGTCCCCTTCGCCCACGCCTTCCTGTCCGATGCCATCGTGGCCATCTTCGCCGCTGTGTTCCTGCTGGTGGCCTGCCTCCGCAACCACAAGCTGGGCCGGGGCGCCGGCCTGCTGATGCCCGGCACCTACGCCGCCTATCTGCTGGTCCTGACCATGCTGTAACTGCAAAAGAGAAACGCCCTGCGGCTGTGCCGCAGGGCGTTTTTTTATAGATCCTTCCGGCTGTCCTGCCGGAAGCCCAACAGAGGCCCGGGAGGGCCGCTGTGACAGAAGGAGACGTCCCCTCCGCCTCCCTGCCCTCTCCCCGGTCCCCGGCCGGCTCAGGAGGCCGGGAGACGCCCCGGAGGGCGTTTCTTCGTACCGGCGGCGCTCAGGTGCTCCACCGTGTCCGAGACCGGCAGACGGCCCTCCCGTGGACCGCTGCGGTTTCTCCCATCCAAAAGCCGTTGACCGGATTTGAGCAGGAGGCTCCTTGACAAATTTTGGTGTCTCCGATAAAATGGCCCTGATATTTTTTCCACACAGAAGAAAAGGACAGTACCATGGATTCTTATCTGCTGGACCCCGGCGTGGTGGGGACGGTGGACCTCCACGCCATGACGGTGACCCAGGCCCAGGCCCATCTCACCGCCCGCATTGACCGCCTGCCCTCCAAGATCAAGGAGGTGGTGGTCATCCACGGCTACAACGGCGGCACCGCCCTGCAAAAAATGGTCCGGAAGGACTTCAAACACCCCAGAGTGAAGCGGAAGATCCTCAGCCTGAACCCGGGGATCACCAGCTTTCTGCTGGGGTAAGAAACAAGCCGGAGAAGAGTTCTTCTCCGGCTTGTTCATTTCTCTGCGGGAATTTGCCAAGTTGAACTTTCCCCGTATGTTTGATAAAATAAAGTCAAATATTTGCAGATCATGGGGGAATGAAAATGGACGCTCACAAATTGAGGATCACCGATATCTTCAACGGCAGTAAGGTATTGGAGATCCCCTTCTTCCAGCGCGCCTATGTCCGGGAATATGCGGTTGTTTGACCGCTGCTTCCGTCTGATCGACGACCGCCCTGTTCTCCAGCATAACCACAACGATGTGGAGGCTTATGAGCGGATCGTCGCCCTGGAGAAGCCCGTGGAAATCGACGGCCAGGACAACATCTCCCGCTGTTATCAATATTTTCTGGAGCACCTGGACCCGGAAAAAATGGATTTTGAAAAAATGGACGCCAGCCTGCTGTTTGTGGGCATCGATCTGGACGCCGAGGACAACGAACAGCAGATCTTCGATTCCATCAACTCTCTGGGCGTCCGTCTGACCACCGCAGAACTCTTAAAGAACTACTTCTTCGGGCGGGAGGATATCTCGGAGTTCGAGCACTACTGGCTGAACACCTTTGAAAAAGACGACGAGACCAAGGCCTACTGGGATCAGGAGATCACCACCGGACGGATGAAACGGTCTTTTATCGACCAGTTCTTCTTCTCTTTCCTGCAAATCAAGCTCCAGGACCGCAGCCTGAGCATTCCCGCCGAGAAAAAACTGATGTTCTCCAGAATGGAGCGGCTGTTTGACTCCTATAAGGAGTTCATTGGGACCTATTTCCAGGGCGAAAAGCAGGCGGTCCTCACCGAGATCAAGGAGTACGCCACCATTTTCCGCTCTGTCTTTCGCCCTGAGATCGTCAGCCGGGATCTGTCCGCCGGGACCCCGCTGGAGCGGCTGAACGTCATCGCCTTTGCGCTGGACACCACCACGCTGATGCCCTATGTCCTGTTTGTGGAGCACAGCTCCCAGGATCGGGCGGAAAAAGACGCCCTGTATACCTATCTGGAGTCCTACATCATGCGGCGTCTGGTTTCCCGCCAGACCACGAAGAATTATAATCAACTGTTTGCGGACCGCCTCATCTACCACCGGATCACAACGAAACAGGCTTTGGCGGACTATCTCTCCGCCCAGTCCGACAAGGTCAACCGTATGCCCACCGATGAGGAGGTGAAAACCGCCTTCCATGAGTCCGTTCTGACCAACAAATACGCCGCCGGTGTGCTCTATCTGATCGAGTCCAAGGTCAGGAACCCGGTTTTCCACTCCACCCAGCTGCTGGGCATCAGCAAGTACAGTCTGGAGCACCTGATGCCGAAGAAGTGGCAGAATCACTGGGCCTTCTCCGGGGACCCCCTGGCCGCAGAGAAGCGGGACCGGCTCCTGCTGACGCTGGGCAACCTGACCATCATCACCCAGAATCTGAATGCCTCCATCCGGGACGCCGATTGGGCGACGAAGAAGGCCGGCAAGGGCGACCGGGGCGGTCTGAAGGACTACGCAGACGGCATTGAGATCTTCTCCAAATGCCTGGACCAGCCCGTGTGGGATGAAAGCACCATCCAGGCCCGGGCCGAGAAGCTGGCCGCCTGGGCCCTCCAGATCTGGCCCGCATAATTCCCAATACAAAAAAGAAACCGCCTTGAAACCTGAGTTTCAAGGCGATTTTTCTGGAGCTGCTACCCAGATTTGAACTGGGGACCTCATCCTTACCAAGGATGCGCTCTACCGACTGAGCTATAGCAGCATATATTGTCCCGGGTATTCCCGGGGCTGTTAACAGCCTCACGGCTGGAACTTTTAAATGGCGACTCGGATGGGACTTGAACCCACGACCTCCGGCGTGACAGGCC
>SAMEA104404100__coassemble_1472_pt1 | contig 21100 bp, 17 predicted proteins | sample SAMEA104404100__metabat2_low_PE_092 | metagenome-assembled genome bin SAMEA104404100 (sample SAMEA104404100) | Balaenoptera acutorostrata | reverse complement strand
TGGACCTTGATCTCGATGCCGCAGTTCAGAATGTCCTCCGGGTCCTCCAGCTCCAAACGGGCCTGACCGCCGCCGAATAACTCCAGGAAGGTCTGGCCGAAGGCCTGGTTGATGGTCTGGAACTCCCGGGCGAAGATGGTCTTCATCTCCCCGGTGATGGCCCCGATGATGGATTCCAATTCCTTCTTGGCCTTCTCCACATCGTCCCGCTGGTCGGTCAGGTAGGTATACCGCTCGTTGACCCGCTGGAACTCCTCGATGGCGCCCACGTTCACGTGGCCCAGACCGTTGATGTCCCGTTTCAGCTCCCCGATGCGGCGGGTGGCCTTGGGGACGGACTCGATCTCCACCTTCTGCTGGCGGGCGGCCTCGTGGGACAGCTCGTAGCTCTCCCACAGCTTGTCCAGCAGCTGCTTCTCTTCCATGGCGGCGGAGACCTTCTTCTGCTCCAGACGGGAGACCTCGCCCTCCAGGCGGAACAACTCCTCGCTCTTGCTCTGGCTCTCCTTGGAGGCCTGGATGCGCCTGCCCTCCAGAGAGAGCTTCTCCTGATTCAGCTTGGCGATGGCCTCGGCACAGCGCCTGTCCTCCTTGCGGACGGCGGCAAGGGCGGTCTCCTTCTCCCGGATCTCGGTCTGGAAGCCCTCGTTCTTGGTCTGGTAGTCGGCAAGTAAGCCCTGGCTCTGGGTGCGGTCCCCGGCCAGACTCTCCTTCAACTGTTCCAGCTCGGTGAGGCCGGACCGGGTGGCCTCCCGCTCCGCCTCCAAGGCGGCCTGGACGGCGGTCAGCTCTGCCACCTCCCCGGCGATCCTGGCGGACCGGGTCTGGAGGTCGGACTGGCCACGTGTCTTGCCCTCTGCCTCGGTTTTCAGTGCGGCGGCCGCGCCCTCCAGCTCCTCGATGCGGAAACGGGCGGCGGCGGTGTCGGTCTCGATCTGCTGAGAGCGGCTCTGAAGCTGCTCCAATTCGTTCTCCCGGTCCTCCTGCTGGCGCTCCAGCCCCTCCGCCACCAGCTTGCAGTGGGACAGCTGGGCCTCGGCCTTCAGCACCGCGTCCTCCCAGGTTCGCAGCTGGCCCCGGGCGGTGTCCAGCTCGTAGGAGGCGGCGGTGGACTCCCGCTGGGCGTCGGTGAAGGCGGTCTGGGCCGCCTCGCTCTGGGTGCGGAGCCCGGCCTCCTGCTCCCGCAGACGGTCCAGCTCATTGGCGCGGCTGAGGATACCCGCGCTCCGGCTGGCGGAGCCGCCGGTCATGGAGCCGCCGGGGTTCAAAACCTGTCCGTCCAGGGTGACAATGCGGAACTTATAGCCGTACTTCCGGGCGGCGGCAATGCCCGCGTCCAGAGTTTCCATGACGGCCACCCGGCCCAGCAGATTGGAAAATACGTTCTTGTACTGGGGCTGGAAGGAGATGAGCTCGTCCGCCACCCCCACAAAGCCGGGCTCCCGGCGGAGACTTTCGGCCTCCCGCAGGTAGCCGGGGCGGATGGAACTGATGGGCAGGATGGTGGCTCTGCCGCCGTCCCGCCGTTTCAGATATTGGATGACGGCCTTGCCGTCCTCCTCCCGGTCCACCACCAGGTTCTGCATGGCCCCGCCCAGGGCGGTCTCAATGGCCACGGTGTATTGGTCGGGGACCTTCAGCAGGTCGGCCACGGGGCCGTGGATGTTGTGTAAGCCGCCCCGCTGGGCCTCGCCCACCACCAGCTTTACGGACTTGGAGTAGCCCTCGTGGACCTTCTCCATCTCGGCCAGCAGCTTAATGCGGGACTGGAGGGCGTTCTCCTCCATTTGCAGCTTCATCTGCTTGTCCCTTGCCTGCTCGGCCTTCCGGCGGCGGGACTCCATGCGGAGCTCGTAGCCGCTGATGACATTTCTCAGGGAGTCCCGCTCCTCCACGCTGTCGTTATAGGTCTTGCGGGCGGTTTTCTTCTCCGCCTCGGCGGCGGCCAGCTTCTCTCTCAGGTCGGCGCTCTCCCGGCGGACGCTCTCGTCCCGGTCCAGCACCTCCTGGGCGGCGGCGGCCAGAGCGGATAATAACGCCTTGGCCTCGGTGGCATCGGCGTTTTTCAAGGACTCCTTATTTCGGAGCTCCTCCAATTCCTTCGCCAGGGTGCCCGCCTTTCCGGCGGCCTCTCCGGCCTCTCTGCTCTTGGCGGCCAGGGCCTTCCGGCCCTCAGTCAGCTTCTTCTCGATCTCGGCCAGACGGTCCCGGCGCTGGGTAATCTGACTGCTCAGAGAGTCCTCACGGCCCTCCTTCTGCTCCAGATCGGCCCGGAGCCGCTGGGCGGACTCGGTGTTGTGGGCGATGCTGCTCTTTAAGACCGCAATGGCGGATTCCAGCTCGTTGGCCTTGGCCTGCCTGCCCTGGGACTCGAAGCGCAGACGGTCGGCCTCCACATCCTTGTCCCGCATCTGGGCGGAAAATGCCTCGGCGGCGGCGTAGGCCCGCTCCTGGGCCGCTCTGGCCCGCTCCTTCTGGGCGGCGGTCTGCTCGTAGTCCGCCTCCAGCTTGATGCGGCCGGTGCGGATGTGTTCCAGACTGTCCAGCCAGACGGAGATCTCCAGGCCCCGGAGCTCATCCCTTAAAATAAGGTACTTCTTCGCCTTGTCGCTCTGGGCCCGGAGGGGCTCCACCTGTAATTCCAGCTCGGCGATCTTGTCGTTGATGCGGACCAGGTTCTCGTCGGTGCGCTCCAGCTTGTGCTGGGCCTCCTCCTTGCGGTGGCGGTACCGGGAGATGCCCGCCGCCTCCTCAAAGACTTCTCGGCGGTCGGAGGAGCGGACAGACAGGATCTCGTCGATCTTGCCCTGGCCGATGATGGAGTAGCCCTCCCGGCCCATGCCCGTGTCCATGAAAAGCTCGTTCACGTCCTTCAGCCGGACGGAACGGCGGTTGATGTAGTATTCACTCTCCCCGGAGCGGTAGTACCGCCGGGTGACCATGACCTCCGACTCCTCCATATCAAAGATACGGGTGGTGTTGTCCAGCACCAGAGAGACCTCCGCATAGCCGGTCTGCTTGCGCTTGGCCGTGCCGCCGAAGATCACGTCCTCCATTTTGCCGCCCCGGAGGGCTCTTGTGGACTGCTCGCCCATGACCCAGCGGATGGCGTCGGAGATATTGGATTTTCCCGATCCGTTGGGGCCGACGATGGCGGTGATATCCTCGCCGAAGGTGAGGACCGTCTTATCCGGAAAGGACTTGAAGCCCTGGATCTCCAATGCTTTTAAGTACAAAATGACACCTCGTTCTCAAATTGGGCGGCTCCTCCGCCGCCCCGGAGTCTGTCCCATCCGGGGACACACTGATAGATGTTATATTATAGCAAAAACAGCCCCTTTTTTCAATTGCCAAATACACTTTCATGCACTTTCCCGGAGTTGTCTTGAATCCCCCTCTCCCCTGTGATAAAATGAGCCAAAAAGTACCATGAGAAGGAGAGCGCTATGAAATTCATTTCCTGGAACGTAAACGGCCTGCGGGCCTGTGTGAAGAAGGGTTTTCTGGAGTTTTTGCAGAGCGAGGCCCCGGACTTCTGCTGCTTGCAGGAGACCAAGATGCAGCAGGGCCAGGCGGAGTTCGACCTGGGCAGCTACCATGAGTTCTGGAACTCCGCAGAGAAGAAGGGCTACTCCGGCACCGCCATTTTCGCCGCCGAGGAGCCTTTGAGCGTGGCCTATGACATCAACGACCCGGCCCACGTGGGCGAGGGCCGCTCCATCACCGTGGAGTACGACAAGTTCTATCTGGTCACCGTCTACACCCCCAACTCCCAGAACGAGCTGAAGCGGCTGGATTACCGCATGGAGTGGGACGACGCCTTCCGGGCCTATTTAAAGAAGCTGGACGCCGTGAAGCCCGTCATCGTCTGCGGCGACCTGAATGTGGCCCATAGAGAGATCGACCTGAAGAACCCCAAGACCAACCGGATGAACGCGGGCTTCACCGATCAGGAGCGAAATAAGTTCACCGAGCTGCTGGAGGCCGGCTTCACCGACACCTTCCGGGCCCTCTACCCCGATTTGGAGGGAGCTTACTCCTGGTGGTCCTACCGCTTCCACGCCAGAGAGAAGAACGCAGGCTGGCGCATCGACTACTTCCTGGTGTCCAACCGCCTGCGGGAGAACATCAAGCGGGCTGAGATCCTGTCCTCCGTGGAGGGCAGCGACCACTGCCCCGTCCTGCTGGAGCTGGATATCTGAGCTTGAACATATGGAAATTCGGAGCCGAAAATCGGCTCCGAATTTTTTTGAATAAACTCTTTACAAGCCGGATAAAATATGGTATCATCCAGATGTAAATAAGAATCAATATCATTAAGGGAGGCGACAAAGCCATGATCAGATACAGTAAGAAGCGTGCCGCGATTCTTGAGGCGATTCGCGGGACCGACTGCCACCCCTCCGCGGAGTGGATCTATCAGACTTTAAAGCCCACCCACCCGGACCTCAGTCTGGGAACGGTCTATCGCAATCTGATCTTTTTCCAGGAACACGGCGATATCAGAAGTATCGGCGTAGTCAAGGGCCAAGAGCGTTTCGACGCCATTACCACGCCCCACAGTCACTTTGTATGCAGTGAGTGCGGCGCGGTCAGCGACCTGCCCGAGATCAAACCTGACCTGGATCTGGATCGCGCGGTGAGCCGTCGGTATGGACATGCAGTTTCCCACCATGATCTTATTTTCTACGGTCGCTGCAAAGCCTGTATGCAAGGCAAAACCATTGAGGAGGAGTTATTATCATGAAGAAGTTTGTTTGCGGTATCTGCGGTTATATCCACGAGGGCGAGACTGCCCCCGAGTTCTGCCCCATCTGCCACGCCCCCGCTTCCAAGTTCACCGAGATGCCCACCGAGAAGACCTGGGCTGCTGAGCACATTGTCGGTTCCGCCAAGGGCGCCAGCGAGGCCGTCCTGGAGGGTCTGCGCGCCAACTTCAACGGCGAGTGCTCCGAGGTCGGTATGTACCTGGCCATGAGCCGCGTCGCTCACCGCGAGGGCTACCCCGAGATCGGTCTGTACTGGGAGAAGGCCGCCTTTGAGGAGGCTGAGCACGCTTCCAAGTTCGCCGAGCTGCTGGGCGAGGTCCTGACCGACTCCACCAAGAAGAACCTGGAGATGCGCGTGGACGCCGAGAACGGCGCTACCGCCGGTAAGGTCGACCTGGCTGAGATGGCCAAGAAGGAGGGCTACGACGCCATCTACACCACCGTTATGGAGATGGCTAAGGACGAGGCCCGCCACGGTAAGGCTCTGGCCGGTCTGCTGGCCCGCTACTTCGGCTGATTTTTCAATCACTATCCTAAAAATCGACGCACCTGCGGGTGCCGGTAAAGAAAGGTCGTTTTCTTATGAAGTATGAGTGCAGTCTGTGCGGCTATATCTATGATCCCGCCGTCGGCGATCCCGAGAACGGCATCGCTCCCGGCACCCCCTTCCAGGAGCTCCCCGATGATTGGGGCTGCCCTCTCTGCGGCGCCACCAAGGATATGTTCAATCCCGTTGACTGATTGAAACTGATTTGAAAACCCCCGGATACAGGAAACTGTGTCCGGGGGTTTGTCTTTTTTAGGGAACCCCCGTTCCCGCCCGCGGCGGACTTGGCTCCCCTTGAGGGGAGCTGTCACCAGTTCTCAAACTGGTGACTGAGAGGTGTCGTTGCAGGACGAAGAACGGGCAGGAGGGTTCCGCCCTGCGGGGCGGGTTTCTTTTCAAGCGATTGAAAAGAAACCAAAAGATCGCCGGGGACAGCACCGAAAACACCTCCGTGTTTTCAATGGCGCTTTCCCCGGACCCCTTATTTTACGGGGACTGTTGGCGGCAGGAAGGGTTTTCGATGGGCCGCAAAATCGGATCGATCGACGGCTACGCTCCACCGTGGGCAAAAATCACGGACATTTTACGAGAGTTACATGATCCGCCCGCCGGGTTTATGCAAAGACTGAACCAGAAGCGTTTTTCGATGGGTGGCCCGCCGGTGCCGCCCGATACAGCGGTGGTTCATACGATTGCGTCCTGTAATCGAAAATATCGTCTAAAACGATGTAGGGCCGCCATATATGGCGGCCGCTCCCCGTCCCTCGTCCCATCCGTGGCGGCCTTCAAACGCGCCGCAGGCGCACCACTTCTCTTCACTCTTCACTCTTCTCTGACCTCCGTCCCTCGTCCCCGCCCGTGGCGGAGAAGCCTCCCCTGTGCAAGGGGAGGTGGCACCAGTCCGCAGACTGGTGACGGAAGGGTTGTAACCGGCAGCTTCTTTGACCACATCTTCTACGTGGAAGGTGATACAGGTTACAATCCCCCAGTCAGCAAGCTGACAGCCTCCTTGTGTAAAGGGGGCCTTTGGCAATACCTGCGTCAGTTCCTAACTTTCTCCCCTTTGACTTTTCTCTTTTCTTCCAACGGGGTATAATGGTTTTCATCTACTGTTAGGAAGAGGTTTTATCTTATGTTTAAAATTCTGGCTGTCGGCGGGCTGGCCCTGTACTTTGTGGCCCTGCTGTGCGTGGTATCGCTGGAGAAAAAGAGCAGCGACACCCTCGATTTCTTCTTCGCGGGGCGAAAACTCCCCTTCTGGATGCTGTCCATCGCCTTCATTGCCTCCTGGTGGGGCGCGGGCTCCACCCTGTCCACCGCCGATCTGGCCTTTGAGGACGGACTGGGGGCCTTCTGGTACTACGGCGTCCCGGTGCTGCTGGCCACGGCCCTGATGATGGCGGGCTCCAAGAAGATCCGCCGGGTGGGCTATCTGACCCAGGGCCAGATGCTGGAGGCCCGGTACTCCCGCTCCACCGCCAAATTGCTGTCCGTCATGATCTTCATTTTCATGGTCATGAACGCCGCCACCCAGATGGTGGGCGTGGGCAACTTCTTCGGCTCCTATCTGGGCATCCCCTACGCCGCCGCCGTCCTCATCGGCACCGGGCTGGTGGTGATGTACTCCACCATCGGCGGCTTCCGCAGCGTGGTGCTCACCGATATCATCCAGTTTGTCTGCCTGCTGATCTCCACCCTCATCGTGTGCATCGCCTCCTTCCACTACGCGGGCGGTCTGGAGCCCATCGCCCGGAAGGCCGCCGAACTGGGCAAGCCCGACTTCATGAGCTTCTCCGCGGGCATCCCCAAATATATGATGTATGTGGTCACCTTCGGCTGCTCCTGGTGCATCCAGGCCAACATCTGGCAGCTCATCTCCGCCACCCGCAACGCCAAGGAGGCCCGGCGGATGACCACCCTCAGCTTCTTTGCCTACCTCCCCCTCTATCTGCTGGTGGTTCTGGCGGGCATGGCGGGCATCGTCCTCTATGACAGACTCCCCGAGGGCGGTATCATCACCGCCGTGGTGCTGAATCAGATGCCGCCCGCTCTGGGTGCCCTGGTGTTCATCGGCATCACTGCCGCTATTATGTCAACTATGGACACCCTCATCAACTCCGCCTCCCTGACTCTGACCATGGACCTGCACCGGACGGAGGAGGACCCCACCGCCAGTCTGAAATTCAGCCGTCTGGCCACCCTCATCGCCGCCGGACTGGCCATCGTCATCGCCCTGAAGATCCGCTCCATCCTGGAACTGACCTGGATCGCCTCCGACGTCATCACCACCGGCGTTTTTGTTCCGCTTTTAGGGGCATTCCTGTGGAAAAGAGGCAACACCCACGGGGCCAACGCCTCCATGCTGTGGGGTCTGATCTTCTGTCTCTACAACCTGGCTTTGACCCTGGGACTGCCCATCCCCGCCCTGTGGGACCCCCACTCCACGGTGAAGATCATCGTGGGCGTGGGTATCTCCCTGGCGGTCTATGTGCTGGTGAGCCTGGCCACCCCCGCCGAGTACGACCGTTCAAACAGCTTCATGAAGCTGGCAAAAGAGGATTAAAAAAGAGCCGCACCCAATGGGTGCGGCTCTTTCATCTCTCTCGCTGGCCGTTACTTGGTCATCTTGTCGAAGAGGTCCACCAACTCGCCGATCTTGTCCTTGGCGTCGTTGGCCTCCACCGCGCTGGTCACGCAGGTGTCCAGATGAGCCCGCAGGATCTCCCGGTTGGCCTTTTTCAAAATGGCCTGGGCCGCCAGGATCTGATTCACAATGTCCAGACAGTAGCGGTCCTCATCCACCATCCGCAGAACACCGTCCAGCTGGCCGCGGGCGGTTTTGATCAGTCGGGCGATCTCATTTCTGTCGGCCTGCATCTCAGTCCACCGCGGTGACGGTGTAGCCGCCGTCAGTGACGGCCTTGGACAGCATCTCGTTGGTGACGGCGTCGGCGCACTGGCAGGTGGCGGTGCCCTTCTCCAGATCCACGGTGGCGGAAACGCCCTCCATACCGTTCAGGATCTTCTCCACCCGGGCCTGGCAATGGGCGCACATCATGCCCTCGATCTTCATGGTCTTAGTCATAGTTTTCGATCTCCTCTGAATTTTATTTGTTCTCAGCGGATGGAGCGGACCTTGTAGCCCTGCTCCTCCACCGCAGCTTTCAGCTTCTCATTGTCCACATCCTGAGTCAGAGTCAGGACGGCGGTCCCGGCGGTGTGGCTGGCCTCGGCGGACTTCACGCCCTCAATGGCCTCCAGAGCCTCCTTCACGTGGGCCTCGCAGTGGCCGCACATCATACCGGTGATCTCCATGGTGCGGGTCTGTTCCGCAGGCGCGGCGGCGGCACCGGTAATTCCCTTCACGGTGTAGCCCTCCTGCTCCACGGCGGCCTTCAGCTTCTCGTTGTCCACGTCCTGAGTCAGGGTCAGGACGGCGGTCCCGGCGGTGTGGCTGGCCTCAGCGGACTTCACGCCCTCGATGGCCTCCAGCGCCTCCTTCACGTGGGTCTCGCAGTGGCCGCACATCATGCCCTCGATGGTCATGGTGCGCTTCTGCTCCAGACCACAGGCGGCGGGGGCGGCAGCCTGAGTGACCACGATGCCCTTCACCTTGTAGCCCTCCTTCTCCACAGCGGCCTGCATGGCCTTGTTGTCCACGTCCTTCGTCAGGGTGACAACAGCGGTTCCGGCGGTGTGGCTGGCCTCGGCAAACTCCACGCCGTCGATGGCCTCCAGAGCCTCCTTCACGTGGGCCTCGCAGTGACCGCACATCATGCCCTCAATGGTCATGGTGCGGCGCTCGGCGGTGGCCAGAGGACAGCCGCAGCCCTGAGTCTCCTCAGCGGCGGGAGCGGGGGCGGAAACCTCGATGGGAGCGGCGGCGGAGGCGGGCAGAGCCTTGGTCTTCAGCTTCTTGTCGTGGCTGGGGTCATGCAGCTTGCACAGGTTCAGACGCAGAGCGTTGGTGACCACGCAGAAGCTGGACAGGGACATGGCGGCGGCACCGAACATGGGGTTCAGGGTCAGGCCGAAGGGGATCAGCACACCGGCGGCCAGAGGGATGCCGATGGAGTTATAGAAGAAGGCCCAGAACAGGTTCTCGTGGATGTTGCGCAGGGTGGCGCGGCTCAGACGGACAGCGGCGGGCACGTCGCTGAGCTTGCTCTGCATCAGCACCACGTCGGCGGCGTCCACGGCGATATCGGCACCGGCACCGATGGCGATACCGATGTCGGCCCGGGTCAGAGCGGGGGCGTCGTTGATGCCGTCGCCCACCATAGCCACCTTGCCGCGGCTCTGGAGGGAGCGGATGACAGCTTCCTTGCCGTCGGGCAGCACGCCTGCGATGACCTCGTCCACACCGGCCTGAGCGCCGATGGCCTTGGCGGTGCGCTCGTTGTCGCCGGTGAGCATGACAACGTGAATGCCCATGTTCTGCAGCTCACGGACAGCCTGGGGGCTGTCGGACTTGATGGTGTCGGCCACGGCGATGACGCCGGCCAGCTCGCCGTCAGCGGAGAAGAACAGAGGGGTCTTGCCCTGCTCGGCCAGCTTGGCGGCCTGCTCCTCCAGGGCGGCGGGGACGGTGGCCACGGTGGCAATGAACTTGCTGCTGCCGCCGTACAGGACCTTGCCGTCCAGCTGGGCGGTCAGGCCGTTGCCGGGGAGGGCGGTGAAGCCGTCCACCTCATGGGCGGAGATCTTCTTCTCCTCGGCGTAGGTGACAATGGCACGGGCCAGGGGATGCTCACTCTTGGCCTCCAGGGCGTAGGCCATGGCCATCAGGCTCTCATCGGTCTGGCCCTGTGCGGGCAGGATATCGGTGACCTTGGGCTGGCCGGTGGTGATGGTGCCGGTCTTGTCCAGCGCCACCACGGCGATACGGCCGGTCTCCTCCAGGGAGACGGCGGTCTTGAACAGGATGCCGTTCTTGGCGCCCAGGCCGTTACCAACCATGATGGCCACGGGGGTAGCCAGACCCAGGGAGCAGGGGCAGGAGATGACCAGCACGGAGATGCCCCGGGCCAGGGCGTAGCCCACATCGTGGTTGATGAACATCCACACGATAAAGGTGACGATTGCAATGGAGATGACGGTGGGGACGAAGATACCGGCCACCTTGTCGGCGATCTTGGCGATGGGGGCCTTGGTGGCGGCGGCGTCGGAGACCATCTGGATGATCTGGGACAGGGTGGTGTCCTCACCCACCCGGGTGGCCTGACACTTCAGATAGCCGGAGGTGTTGGTGGTGGCGGCAGAGACACCGTCGCCGGCCTCCTTGTCCACGGGGATGGACTCGCCGGTCAGAGCGGCCTCGTTGACGGCGCTGGAGCCCTCCAGGATGACGCCGTCCACGGGGATGTTCTCGCCGGGACGGACGACGAACACGTCGCCCTTCTGGACCTGCTCGATGGGGACCTCGGTCTCCACCCCGTCCTTCAGCAGGACGGCGGTCTTGGGTGCCAGACGCATCAGGCCCTTCAGAGCGTCGGTGGTCTTGCCCTTGGACCGGGACTCCAGCATCTTACCGATGGTGATGAGGGTCAGGATCATGGCAGCGGACTCGAAGTAGAACTCATGGCCCATGTGGTGGGCCATCTCCATGTCGCCCATGACCATGTAGTTGGCCATGGCCAGCAGGGCGTACACGCTCCAGGCGTAGGACACGGCGGAGCCCATGGCCACCAGGGTGTCCATGTTGGGAGCCCGGTTCCACAGGGCCTTGAAGCCGCTGGTGAAGAACTTCTTGTTGATGACCATGACGATACCGGCCAGCACCAGCTGGATGATACCGTTGGACAGGGGGTTATCAAAGAATGCGGGCAGGGGCCAGCCCCACATGGCGTGGCCCATGGAGAAATACATCAGGACGATCAGGAAACCCACAGAGGTCAGCAGGCGCTTTTTCAGCTTGGGGGTCTCGTGGTCCACCAGAGCGTCGGCGGCGTCCTCCATGGAGGGGGCCGCACCCTTTGCGCCCTTCTCAGAGCAGCCATAGCCGGCGTTCTGGACGGCGGCGATGACGTCGGCGGGCGCGACGGTGCCGTCCACGCCCATGGAGTTGGTCAGCAGACTGACAGAGCAGCTGGTGACCCCGGGCAGAGCGTTGACGGCCTTTTCCACACGGGCACTGCAGGCGGCGCAGCTCATTCCGGTCACGGAATATTGTGTCATAGAAATGATGCCTCCTTTGGCAAATACTCCCCGCAGCCCTTGGGCTGTCATTTGGAGCGGTGAGGTCTCTCCGGACCCCCCACCCCCCGGGGGGTGTCTATCATAACAGTAAAATACCACAGCCGCCCGGAACTGTCAACTCAGTTTCAGACAAAGAACCTCTGTTTTCCGGCCAAAAAGGTCCAATCGGGCCATTTTATGGGATTTTATTCGGAGACAGCCGGTAAAACCCTCCCCGGTCCGGCGGAGCCTCCCGCTCCCCGTTCATCATATTTACCATTTATTTCCCGGTCATCTTGTTCTTTTTCGGCATTCGTGTTAGACTCTCCCTGGCGGCAGGCGCTTCTGTCTGCACCTGCCAGAATGATTGACCGGACATCCATCCGTCCGTCTGTACAGATATACTATGAGTAAAGGGCTGATTTAAATTGGAACAGGAGGCATATCTCTTGGCTACATCAAAGGACAGACTCCTGGAACTCTTTTTCCGCTGCTTAAAGGGCGAGGATATCTCTGTACAGGCGCTGGCGGATGAATACCAGGTTTCCACCAAAAGCATCACACGGAGCATCAACGAGCTAAAACAGTTTCTGGCCGACCACCGGGAGCTGGTGGGCAATACTGAGCTTCAATACTCCTATCAGGACAAGTGCTACCACCTCTATATGGACGAATTTCTCTCCAACAAGGAGTTATTCTCCCTGGTGGAGGTGATGATCGGCACACGGGCCTTCTCCAAGCTGGAGCTGCTGGCCCTCATCGAAAAGCTGAAGCGGTTCACCACCCCTCAGGACCGCACCAAGCTCAACGAGATGATCCGGAAGGAGCTCTACCACTACACCGCGGTCCACCACGACTGCGAGAGCGTCCAGGACCACCTGTGGCACCTGATCAACTGCATCGAGTCCCGCAAGGAGATCAGCGTAGACTACTATAAAATGGACCGCCGCTGGGTGACCGAGCGGCTGATCCCGGTGTCCGTGCTGTTTATGGACTACTACTTCTACCTCATCGCCTACAAGGTGGACCGGGAGACCTCCGCCCCCAGCTATTTCCGGGTGGACCGCATCAAGCAGATCACCGTCCACCGGAAGCGGTCCACCTCCGCCGAGCCGCCTGCCTTCGACGAGGGCCTGCTGCGCAAGCGCAGTCTGTTCATGTGGCCCGGCAAGCTGCGGACCATCCGCTTCGAATTCAACGGGCCCTCGGTCCAGGCCGTGCTGGACAAGCTGCCCACCGCCCGGATCATCGAGCGCCCCAGCCCGGGCCGGTACCTCATCGAGGCCGAGGTCTACGGCGACGGCATCATCATGTGGCTGCTCAGCCAGGGCAGCTGGGTCAAGGTGATCTGGCCGGAGGAGTTCGTGGAGGAGATGAAGGCGGAGATCGAAAAAATGCGGACCAACTACTGAGCTTCCCCGCTGTCACCCCCTGTAAACACGCGTCGGCGCGTAAGCGGCAAAAGAGTTCCCGGGTCGGCAGAAGCTCCCGCTGATGTCTGCCCGGTTTTACAGTCCTGCAATCCACCATTCACATATTGACTGACTTTGTATCAAAGGAGGATACACATGGGATTCTTAGATTTTCTTTTGGACGTGGCTGACGGCGTCGGACGTGTGGCCGAACAGCAGGAGGCCAGAATGAACGGCGAGCGGAGAAAGATCCAGCGCAATCTGGAGCATCTGGAGCGCACCGGACAGGCCACCGCCAAGCAGCAGGCCGCTCTGGACAAGCTGAGGGTGGAGCCCTCCTACAGCTCCGTCAGCACCTCCGGCAAAAGGAAGCGCCGCACCGATGCAGAGATCGAGAGCACCGGCAACGACTCCGGAATGGAGCCCGACGATTACGAGTACGAGACCGATGTTCCGCTGTCCGAGGCCGCAGACTGGGCGAACAACGAGCCCGGCGTCTATGTGCTGTATCTGAACGGCCGGGTCATGAAATGCGGCCGCGCCGCCTATTCTCAGGGTGTCCGCTGGAGATTCCGCCAGTACTACAATCTGAACTATGATTCCAGAGCCCAGCACGGGGATCACTGGGCCATCAACAAGGAAAACCGGGATTCTGTTATGGTGTCCTGGCAGTGCTGTCCCGAGGCCTACTGTTCTGAGCTGGAGTACAAGCTGTTCCGGAAATACGGGAAGGGCCCCTGGGCCCAGCGTGCCCCCGCCACCTGCCATACGGACGAATGGGAGCTGCTGATTTAAGAAAATTTCACGGCTGACGCAGCCTCTCCCCCTTCTGACGCAGAAAAACAAGGGACCGCACCTGTGGGTGCGGTCCCTTTCCTTCGCAAAAAAGAGCCCGGAAGCACAGCTTCCGGGCTCTCTCTATCGGGTTTAGATCAGGTTGATGAAGAATGCGATGATGACGCTGTTCAGGAAGTCAGCGAACAGACTGCCCACGATGGGAACCAGGATGAATGCCTGGACAGAGGGGGCAAACTTCTGGGTGACGGCCTGCATGTTGGCCATGGCGTTGGGGGTAGCGCCCATGCCGAAGCCGCAGCTGCCTGCGGTCAGGACGGCGGCGTCGTAGGTGCGGCCCATGACGTTGAACACCACGAAGTAGGCGTAGGCGGCCATCAGGATGGCCTGACCGGCCAGCAGGATGACCAGAGGACCGGCCATCTCGGCCAGCTGCCACAGCTTCAGAGTGATCATGGCGATACCCAGGAACAGGTTCAGAGAGATGCCGCCGATGTTCTCGATCTCGTCCATGTGGACGGTGAACTTGCCGGTGTACTCGGACAGATTACGCATAATGGCGGCCACGATCATGGCGCCGATGTAGATGGGGAAGTTCATGCCGGTCTTGGTCAGCAGGAAGGAGACCACAGTGCCGATACCCATGGCGATGGCCAGCTGATAGACGGCGGGCTCGTAGTTGGCGGCGGACAGGACGTGCTTCTCCTCCACCTGGTTCTCCATCACAGTCTCCTGGGTGTCCTTGATGGTGGCCATCAGGTTGTGCTTGATGATCAGGCGGCGGCCCAGAGGACCACCCATCAGGCTGCCTGCCACCAGACCGAAGGTAGCGGCGGCAGCGGCCAGGGTCTTGGCGCTCTCCAGGCCCAGGTCCTGGAGGGTCTGGCCGAAGGAACCGGCGGTGCCGTGGCCGCCAACCATGGGGATGGAGCCGGTGCACATGCCCACCAGGGGATCCACGCCGATGGCCTTGGACAGGATCAGAGCCAGGGTGTTCTGGCTGATGATCAGGACAATGACCACGCCCAGGAAGATGACCAGAGACTTACCACCGCTCTTCAGCACCTTCAGGTTGGCCTGGAAGCCCACGGAGGTGAAAAACATCACCATACAGACGGTTTTCAGCGTCTCGTCGAAGTCCACCTCCATGGTGCCGGTGGCGAACAGGATGCAGGTAAAGATTGCAAAGACCAGACCGCCGATGACAGGGGCGGGAATGCAGAAGGTCTCCAGCAGGCGGATCTTCTTTTTCAGGAATTTACCCAGAAACAACACCATGACGGCCACCGCCAGGGTCTGGAACATATCAAGAGACAGAACTCTCATTTTCAGTTTCCTCCATTCGTAATATATCATTAAGGGAAGGTTCGCTGCAGGACCGGCGGTGCTCCCGAACCCGGGAGCAGGGTCGTCCGTCTTCTCATCCGGTGTTCCGCCCACCACGGCGCCTCTATGCATACAGGTGCCGCCCGGGCCGTCAAATCATCCGGCGAGCGCAGACAGCGTCCAAATCGCTTTCATCGACAGCGGACGCGAGCTTTTTTACGTTTCCCCGACCTCCCCTTCATTTTTTCGTTTATTTCCCCTTAAAAACGACTGTTTTTTCGAAAGACACAATACAAAATAATAACATAATGTCCCAGATAAATGAATAGTGACTCTTATCAAAAATGCACTTTGTTTTTTGGCTGTTATGTACATATAAAAACAATTATATTTTATTTCAAAATCGTATTTTATCCCGTATACATTCATTTTTCTCTGTTTTCTTATTTTATTTTCTAAAAATTGCACAAATCAAATAGACAATTTTGACATGTGTCAACAGACGGCGGACCTATGTCCGCCTTACCCCCTTTATTTCTCCCAAAATATACCTGTTTCATGGTTTTTCTTTGATTTCCCAATAAAATCCAGTTCTGTTTTTTCGTCAAATTTTCTGTCTGACCCCACTTCATCTGTCGAAAAATACGCATGGTATCAGATCCCCGAATCTGCGATTCAGACAGAAAACCCGTCCGATCCATACGTTATTATGAAATAGATATAATATTTTCTGAGGGACCATTCTTTTCAAATCTGAACGATATTCTTCTTTTTTAAAGGCTTAAAGTTCAGATTATTGAGATTTCTCACCGGAGCCATCTCCGTAATTACCACAGGATATTCCATCTTTATGTATAAAATAAGCCGTGGGAGTCCCGTTTTCCAGAAGGGCCGGAGTCGGACGTGGGCCGGGAAATTCCCCGTGAGGGGAAAATCAAAATACCGCACAGGAAAGTATAAACTTTCCTGTGCGGTATTTTGATGGCAGAGACGTCGGAGACCGGGCAATTTTATCCGGTCGTCCGATTATAAGGTGTCACATCTTATTCCTGAGTTTTCGCAGCGCCCGCACCGATCGATCAAAAAGAGTGCTGTCAATCAGCGCACAAACCACCCAAAGAATATCCTCTCGTCCTTTGATCTTCAGAATATATACCATGACAATATAACAGACTACGATCAGTGCTGTAAAAAACGGAAGCGATAAAAGACCACACCGCCCAATCTCTCCCACTTCTTCTGCTTTTTCGTTTACCCCATTCTGTAGGATGAACAGAGACAATGCAGCGACCATCAAGCAGACAAAAACAGGTGCAGAAGTAGGGATCGAAAATAACGCAAGTATCATGAAGATTAGGTAAATAACAAAAAAAGCAGCGGAGGAGATGAGAAAAAAGTTCCGTAGACCGTCATTGTTCCTCTCCATTTACAGTTCCTCCTGCTCCATCTCACTTTCCGTCTTTCTGATCCGCTTTCACAATTTGAGCATAGCACATCTCCTACTAAATTTCAACACGCTGTACTCAGTTTAGACATCTTATTCCCGGTTCTCCCTGCATCGGCAAACTGTTCTTTGCCGATGCAGGCTTGTGATATCACTTCCGGCGGCATAACGCAAAAAGAAAAGACACCATCTTTCGATGGTGTCTTTTCTTTTTGGTGGAGGCGGGGGGAGTTGAATTCTTCCCCTCTGCATTAAATGCGTTAAATACGTATCATACAGAACAGTTTTTTTCTTGCTCCGGTAAAATACGTATAAACATATATTTTCTGTGAAACAGTGTAAGGGGTATTTTATGGGGTCAAAATCTGGAGCGTTGTTTCCTCACGATCAGACGCCGGAGCGGGAACAGCGCCGGGCCACAGATCCCGACCGGGAGAGCCGTGGGCACTGCTTCAGGCCTCAGTCGATTGTGGTGGAAGCGTTACTTTTCGTTACCAGTTCGTCTGCGGGGTGACCATTTCATTCACCCCCTTATCTTCGGGGTCAACATGGTCAAGTATCCAGACAGCCATACATGGACAGTGTAAACATTCTGAACGCCTGGTCTCTCAGATCATAGAGGCGGCTTTTTTCAATGTGCAGTTCATCACAGAGGCGCTCCGCATTTCCACGGGCTCGATGTATATTGAGAAGATCCAGAATCCGGCGTTCCTCTGGGGACAGCATTTCCAGAGCCTTATCCACCGTGGCCATCCACGCACGGACAGACTTCAACTTCTCCTCCAGCTCCTCCTTTTTCGCAATGGCATTGACCAGCCGGTCCTCCTGGTGGTTCTCTTTACTACCGACCACAGAAACCCCCGTAAAGGCCGCCACACGTACACCGGTTATGTTTTCCTCCAGCCGGTCAAGCTGTTCCATGATTCTTTCCATGGTAAACTCCTGGGCAGGGTACTCCCGCAACACCTCAGCAGCTTCTTTCTTCCAGTCCATAATATTACTCCTTTTCAGCTTCAAAATATTTCCGAAGCACTCTATTTTTTCTCAGCTTCCGCAGCCCATGACGTTGCCGAAGATCCAACTGCCCCTTGGATAGCCCCAGCACTTCACACGCTTCTTCCATGGTTGAGCCATTGATATACCGTTGATACAAAACCGCTCGTTCATCATCGGGCAACTTTTCCATAGCTGTCTGTAACTCCATCCGAAGCTGTTCCCCATAGATTCCACTTTCCAGCTCCTCGATATAGTTCCGGGGGTTCGGGATCATGTCTCCAAGTTCTGTATCTCCATCGGGATCTATGTTCTGGTTCAAGCTGCTTACACTCAGCCCCAATTCAGCTTTATGGCTATAGGTTCCCATGCTCCAGCCAGAAGCGGCCGCGCAAGCCCTTTGAAAATGTTTCTTCAAATAAAAATCTAAATATGTAAGAAATTTTGCATTTCCATCTTCAAATCTGTTCGCCGCGTCTACTACAGCAATAAATCCAGTTTGCATAAAATCATCGAAGTCCACGCCGCGTGCAGCTCTTACCCACCGCCTTGCACGTGTCTTTACAAATCTCTCGACCTGCTTCCATAGCTGGGCGATCAGATCCCACTCGCCTGCCTGGATTTTAAATACCAATTCCTCATTGGTCAGGTTTTCAACTTTCTCCACAGCTTCCACCTTCTTTCGCCGATTCTGTTTAAAAAAACCGCGTACCCTACCAGAGTACGCGGTTTCTCTCTTAGGCCTCAGGGATAGCCTGGTAGTAAATCGCCTTGGTCTTGTTCTCCAGGACAAAAGCGTCATAGGCAATTCTGCCCTCGACCAGATCACCAGAGATACCGGGGGGATCCTGGTGGGTCTTGTAGTCCACCAGCTTCACAGGGGCCACGGTAGCACAGGGGTGGGCCAGCATAAAACCGAAGCCCTTAGGCAGCCGGTTGGCGGGGATCTTCTGGACGCTCATGCCGTCCAGAATCGCAATGACGCCTTTCAGCCGCATCTCGTTGCCCACGTTGGTTTCCATCACGATGTCCTTGCACTTCTTCATCAGGGTATAGGTGGAAGGAGTGACAGCCAGAACACGGCCGTCCTCGGGGGCCTCCGCGAGATCCAGAGCCTCAGATCCGGCCAGGATCTCGGTATAGATGTTCTTCTCATCCAGCGCCTTGGCCTCAGGCTTGTGACCGGCATTGGTACACATGACACCATAGGTGTACTGGTCCACCTCGGGAATGACCACCTCGCGATCCTGCCGGGCCAGAGCCTTAGCCGCCTGAAGCTGGCGGCCAGTCTCGTCCTCATCCAGCTTATCAACCGCGAAGGTGAAGGACCGGTCTTTCTTCAGCGCCATCTCTTCAGTGGTAGCGTCCAGGCCAGCGATAGCACCATAGCGGGACCAGTTCACACCGCCGGTACCGGCTCGGTCATAATCGTTCATCTTGGAGGTGGTGACCTTGTAGACCTTGATGGACTTTGCGCCGGTCCAATCAAAGTCCTGGTTGGTCAGAAGGGCTCTCTTGCTCTCACTGGAAAACTGCTCATCCACATGAGGAGCGAATTTGGTTACTAAATCAATTGCCATTGTATGGCTCCTTTCTTACTGCCGTCTGAAAGCCGCCGCAATGGGATCGAAGCCAGCACCGCCGCCCGGGCGGCCGGTGCCGCCACGCACAGCAATGGGGGTATCATCATCTTCCGCTTCCACAGTAAAGGCATCGGGATCGTCCTCCAGATAGGACTTGATATAATCATCCATGCCCACCAGCTTGCCGTCCTGCACAGGCAGCTTCTTGGCGGTCAGATCCTCCATGAAAGCCTTCCGGGCGGACTTGCTGCTGAACTGAAGGCCGCCGGTGGCCTCCTTCACTGCGTTGCTGTAATTGATGTTATCCAGCTGGGTCTGAAGTTCCTGGACGCGCTGTTCTGCGCTTCCTTCCCTCTCCCGCTGCTCATTGGCCATCTTCTCACGCTCTCGCGCCAGTCGATCAGACACGATTCTGTTTACTTCTTCCTGGGTGAAGGTAGCACCGGACTTCTTTCCCCCATTATCCTCGGGGTGAGTGGGTTCCTGCTTCTGGCTGCCTTCTTTGTTCGGATCATCAAAACGCATAAAAACCTCCGTTTAACGTCCAGAGTGGACTAAAATAAAAAAACAGGCATGAGAACAGTAACAAAACTGTTTCCCATGCCTGTTCGGCTAACCCTTAAAGGGCGGTACTCATGCCTATTTATTGTATTATATCATATTTACTCTATTTCCGCAAGATATACGCGCATAGGATTCAGGTTTTTGCAGGTTTTGTGGTGCTGAGGTAGATGTGCCGGAAAGGCGGGTGAGCGTTGCTCTTCTTCACTTTGGTATCAGGAAAGGCGCGGAGAAGGGCCGCCAGCACCACGGCCGCCCTCTCCTCTTCCTCCGGTAAGTAGGCAAGAGTCATCTTCATCCCTGGGGATCCTCTGCACCCGTGGTGGGCTTCTCCCTGCTTTCGGCGTACAGCTGATTGGTCAGCTTATCCAGCTCGGTCAGATCCTCCGCCAGCTTGGAGTGGATCAGGTTGAAAGCAGACAGGCAGCCGGGGCCGTGCTCCTTGCACGCCCATGCAATCACCCGGGCATCATCCTCCACAAGCATATCGTTCATGCCGGACACGAAGTGCATAGCCCAGAAATCAAGGGCCTTTACGGTATCCTCCAGCTGACTGACCAGTTCCTCCACATCGGCTGCCACCTTAAACTTCTCGTTCATACTTGAAAACCTCCTTAATTTTCGGTATCATTGGAGGTGGAAACAGACGGGATCTCACTCTTCTGCTCCACCGTGCCGTCCTGGGTGTTAGCAGCGCCCAGGACGGCCTTTTTATGTTGGTGGATGAAATCATACCACTCTCTGTGCAGGATTGCCTCATAGCGCCCCTGTGCTTTACAAACCATTTTACTTTCTTCTTTCCCTCTTTCTTTTCTGCTTGGCCTTAGTGTGTGTTTACCCCTATGTATGGGGCGGCTTTTAAGCCCCTACATATGGGGTTACACACATACACCTTTTTTTCACTATATATAATACTGTTTTTGCGACCCCTCCGGAAACGAAACTCGGTAATTCCTGTTTTTGCGACCCTGTTTCAATCCTGCACGCCTCGTGAAATAACTCCGTTTTCCCGCTTGAAATCCGGGTGTTCATCAACACTTCTCCGAATTGTATCAAGGCTCACCCCCAGATAATCCGCCAGGGTGGAAATTGTAACCGGTCCATCGGCCGCGCAAATATCGAAGGCAGCCTCCAAACGTCTTTTCCTCTCTTTCAACTTCTGCTCTTTAGGTTTACGTGCATTCATAGCACGCTGGAAGGAGGGGAGTTCGTGGTGTGGTGCTATGTTGTCCTCCGGGGCAAAATGTTCCAGTATGTGGAGTGGGTAATTAAACCACACATCATGCGGGGGGAAGTCTTGAAACTCGCGGAGTACGCCGGTGATTCGCCATGCTGTAACTCCTTCCCGCCGCCGTTCTAATGGTAATTCCAGCTCGATCATGTCCAGTATGGCGTCAGGATCTCGGGCGAAGACACCGGAGCCAGAGGCACGATCCATAGGAGTTTTCCAACTCTGTTCACCTTTGGAATGGTGGTGGCAGTAGATTATAGCG
>SAMEA104404100__coassemble_1412_pt1 | contig 21849 bp, 22 predicted proteins | sample SAMEA104404100__metabat2_low_PE_092 | metagenome-assembled genome bin SAMEA104404100 (sample SAMEA104404100) | Balaenoptera acutorostrata | reverse complement strand
ACAGGTGGTCAGTTATTTTTCACGAAGTAAATTTACAACTGATATTTTCTCGGTGTCTGCGGTGCTTTTCGGCCCTTTTGCGCCGGAAATGCGTTATGTCCGTTTGAAATCCACCAAGGATTCCTGCACGGCCACGCCTTTTTCCAACGCAAAATTTCTCGAAAATCACACTTGCCACCAAGAAAAATCAGTTGTGATGGCGCATCTATGAAACGTATCTGTGAAACAGAAACACGCTCTCATAGGGCGGTTTCATAACATATATTACCGCTTTCCGCAAAAGTTCTGCATATCCCATCAAAACAGAAACGAGGAGATCACAATGGGTTTCTTTGACAAACTGAAAAAGATCAACATTTTTGCAAACTTCGGCAGCGAGCTGAACGACGACTTCTATGACGAGCTGGAGGAGTCTCTGATCCTGGCCGACACCGGTATGGACGTGACGCTGGAGCTGGTGGAGGAGCTGAGAAGCCGGGTCAAGGCCCAGCACATCAAGACCGTGGAGGAGGCCCGCTCCTGCATGGTGGACATCATCGCCGAGGCCATGGACGCCGGGGACAACGCCCTGGACCTGTCCACCAAGCCCGCCGTGGTGCTGTTCATCGGCGTGAACGGCGTGGGCAAGACCACCACCATCGGCAAGATCGGCTACCAGCTCAAGCACCAGAGCAAGAAGGTGCTGTTCTGTGCCGCCGATACCTTCCGCGCCGCCGCCGCCGAGCAGCTGACCATCTGGTCCGACCGGGCCGGTGTGGACATCGTGAAGCAGCACGAGGGCGCAGACCCCGCCGCCGTGGTCTTTGACGCCATCACCGCCGCCAAGGCCCGGAACGCCCACGTCATCCTGGTGGACACCGCAGGCCGTCTGCACAACAAGCAGAACCTGATGAACGAGCTGAACAAGATCAGCCGCGTGGTGGACCGGGAGCTGCCCGGCGCCGCCCGTGAGACCCTGCTGGTGCTGGACGCCACCACCGGCCAGAACGGTTTGATCCAGGCCAAGCAGTTCAAGGAGGCCGCAGGTATCACCGGCATCGTCCTGACCAAGCTGGACGGCACCGCCAAGGGCGGCATCGCCATCGCTATCGCCAAGGAACTGGGCGTGCCCGTGAAGTATGCCGGTATCGGCGAGGGCATCGACGATCTGAAGCCCTTCGACGCTCACGATTTCGCCCAAGCTTTGATTTAACATCAGCGCCGTTTTTCCACCAAAAGCGGCTGAACTGTGGACAGAAAACCGTCCACCCAGAAATAAAACCGAGAGGAAGCAAAATCATGATGAACAGAATCGACGGCAGAGCGCAGAACGAGCTGCGCCCCGTGGAGATCATTCCCAATATCAACAAGTTCGCAGAGGGCTCCTGTCTGATCCGCTGCGGCAACACCCATGTGCTGTGCTGCGCCAGCGTGGAGGATAAGCCTCCCCGCCACGTCCCCGAGGGCCAGGGCTGGGTCACCGCCGAGTATTCCATGCTGCCCCGGGCCAACCGGGAGCGCTCCCGCCGTGACATCTCCAAGCTGAAGCTGAACGGCCGCAGCGCCGAGATCCAGCGGCTCATCGGCCGCGCTCTGCGCTCCGTGGTGGACATGAAGAAGCTGGGCCCCTGGAACATCACCATCGACTGCGACGTGCTCCAGGGCGACGGCGGCACCCGCACCGCCTCCATCACCGGCGGCTTTGTGGCCATGATGCTGGCTTTTCAGAAGATGCAGGAGGCCGGTCAGCTGAAGGAGCTGCCCGTCAGCGGCTATGTGGCCGCCGTGTCCGCCGGTATCGTCAACGACGTGCCTCTGCTGGACCTGTGCTACGAGGAGGACTCCGCCGCCATGGTGGACCTGAACTGCGTCATGGACGACCAGGGCCGTCTCATCGAGATCCAGGGCACCGGCGAGGAGCGCCCCTTCACCCTGGACGAGCAGCGTCAGCTGGTGGAGCTGTGCCAGAAGGGCATCCGGGAGCTCCAGGCTATCCAGAAGGAAATTCTGGGTTGACAGAGGGAGAAAAACATGGAAAAATTTGTGTTGGCCTCCCATAACCCCAATAAGCTCCGGGAGATGAGCGCCATTCTGGGCCAGTTCGGCATCGAGGTGGTCTCTCCCGCCGGTCTGAACATCCACGTGGACGTGGAGGAGACCGGAACCACCTTCGAGGAGAACTCCATGCTCAAGGCCAGGGCCATCATGGAGCTCAGCGGCCTGCCCGCCATCGCCGACGACTCCGGCCTGTGCGTGGACTGCCTCAACGGCGCGCCCGGTGTCTACTCCGCCCGCTACGGCGGCGAGGGCCTGGACGATCAGGGCCGGTACCGCCTCCTGCTGGAGAATATGCGGGGCCAGTCTCCCCGCACCGCCCAGTTCGTCTCCGTCATCACCTGCTGCTTCCCCAACGGCGACGTGCTGACCGCCCGGGGCGAGTGCCCCGGCACCATCGCCTTCGCCCCCATGGGCGAGAGCGGCTTCGGCTACGACCCCGTGTTCTTCATCCCCCAGCTGAAGAAAACCTTCGCCCAGCTGAGCGCAGAGGAGAAGAACGCCATTTCCCACCGCGGAAAGGCTCTGGAGCTGTTCCGCACCAAACTGAAGGAGTACATGGGCTGAAAAACCCGTGCTTCCCATATACTAAAAGATAAATTCTGAAATTTTAAGGAGAAACCTATGGATCTGACTAGCAAGCAGAGAGCCCAGCTGAGAGGGCTGGCCAACAACATCGACACCATTCTGATCGTCGGCAAGGACGGCATCGGCGAGAACCTGATCAAGCAGGCCAACGACGCCCTGGAGGCCCGGGAGCTCATCAAGGGCCGCGTGCTGGAGAACTCCCTGCTGTCTCCCCGCGAGGCCGCCGCCGAGCTGGCACCTGTCACCCGCAGCGAGGTGGTGCAGGTCATCGGCACCAAGTTCGTGCTGTACCGCCCCAGCCACAACAAGGACAAGAAGGACAAGATCGTTCTGGTCAAGAAGTAAGAAAAAATACATCAAAGGTGGTGCCAGAGTATGAAAATCGGAATTTACGGCGGGACCTATAACCCGCCTCATCTGGGTCATCTGGCGGCGGCCAAGGCCGCGGTGGAGGCCCTGGGACTGGATCGGCTGCTGCTGATCCCGGCGGCCATTCCGCCCCATAAAATCCTGCCGGAGAACACCCCCTCTGCCGAGCAGCGGATGGACATGGTCCGCATCATGGCGGACGCCATGCTCCTGCCCGGAAAGGTGATGGCCTCCGACATGGAGCTGAAACGGGAGGGCGGCCCCAGCTACACCTCTGACACCCTGGCTCTGCTCCGCGAGAAGTACCCCGACGACGAGCTGTGGCTGCTGATGGGGACGGACATGTACCTGACCCTGCACCAGTGGCACGAGCCGGAGCAAATTCTGAAGCTGGCCAAGGTCTGCGCCTTCGGCCGTGCCGAGACGGACACCGAGGACGTGTTCCTGCCCCAGCAGAAGTACCTGGCGGACACCTACGGGGCCGAGACCAGGCTCATCACCATCCCAGACCTGGTGGAGATCTCCTCCACCGAGCTGCGGGACCTGCTGGCCAGCGGCCAGGGCGGTGAGTACCTGCTCCCCGCCGTGTGGGGCCATATCCTGACCAATAAGCTCTACAGCACCGACGTGGACCTGGCCCATCTGGACCTGCCCATGCTCCGGGCCTGCTCCTACTCCATGATCCGCCAGAAGCGGGTCCGCCACGTCATGGGCGTGGAGGAGGAGGCCGCCCGGCTGGCAAAGCGCTGGGGCGCAGACGAGCTGCTGGCAAGAAAGGCGGGCATCCTCCACGACTGCACCAAGTATCTGGAGCTGGAGCCCTCCAAGGAGCTGTGCCTCCGGTACGGCATCCCTCTGGACGAGCTGGAGGAGCGGGCCGTGAAGCTGCTCCACTCCAAGACCGGAGCCTGCCTGGCCCGGCACGTGTTCGGCCAGTGCGATGCGGTATACGACGCCATCTTTACCCACACCACCGGCGCACCGGACATGACTCTCTTGCAGAAGATCGTCTACGTGGCCGACTACATGGAGCCCAACCGGGACTTCGAGGGCGTGGAGGAGCTGCGCCGCCTGGCCTATGAGGACCTGGACAAGGCCCTGCTGCTGGGCGTGGAGATGACGGTGGAAGAAATGAAAGAGCGGCACGAGCCTGTTCACCCGAACACGCTGGCGGCCCGCGACTGGCTGCGTGACCACGGGGTCACGCTGGATTGAAGAGGTTTCATATGAACCAGAAAAAGAAAAAAGAAGGCAGACTCAACGGCCGATTCGCCCGCTGGAGAGCGCGGCGTAAGACCGCCTGGGCCAAGAAAACCAAGGGGCAGCGTATCCGCTGCCGTATTTTACAGGTGCTGGCCGCCGTTGCACTGGTGCTGGCGCTGGGCGTTATTGGACTGAAATGGTACGTCCAGATGCCCGAGCTGCCCGTCGGTGACCCCGGCGAAAGCTCCACGCCCACGGGCCAGATGCCCGGTGTGTCCACGCTGAACCGGAAGAAGGGTGTGTATACCTTCCTGGTGGTGGGCCGGGACGTGGCCAGCGGCTCCACCGACACCATGATCCTGCTGACCTATGACACCAAGGAGAAGACCATCCACGGTCTGAACCTGCCCCGGGACACCATGGTCAACGTGGACACCCGCAGCAAGCGTCTGAACGCCGTGTTCAGCAGCAACAAGGGCAAGGACAAGGACAAGGACAAGCAGCTGGAGAAGGGCATGAAGGCCCTGAAGAAGGAGGTCGGCGAGCTCACCGGCATCCACCCCGACTTCTATGTCATGGTGGAGTGGAAGGCCATCGGCGAGCTGGTGGACGCCATCGGCGGCGTCATGTTCGACGTGCCCTTCGATATGGACTACGACGACCCCGCCCAGGACCTGCACATCCACCAGAAGGCCGGTCTGCGGAAGCTGAACGGTGACGACGCCATGCAGGTGGTCCGCCACCGCAAGAACAACGACGGCAGCCACTCCGGCGGCGATGTGGCCCGGATGAAGGTCCAGCAGGACTTCCTCATGGCCGTGGCCGACAAGTGCCTCCAGCCCTCCACCTTCCTGAAGCTGCCCGAGCTGGCCCGGGTCTTTACCGAGAACGTGGAGACCGACCTGAGCATGGGCAACATCCTGGCTCTGGCCCAGAAGGCCAGCGGCATGGACGCCGACACCGACGTGGTCCTCCAGACCGCACCCATCGGCTCTCCCATCCGCTATAAGGGCGCCGCCATGATCACCCTGGACCCCGAGGAGCTGCTGGTGATCCTCAACGACGGCATGAACCCCTATAAGGACGAGATCCAGTGGAAGGACATCGAGGTCGTCTATATGAAGGAGAACGGCCATCTGGCCGTGACCAACGGCAAGCTGGACCCCAGTCTGGGCGGCGGCGGAAACAGCAAGCCCGACAAGCCCAGTAAGCCCGGTAAGCCCTCCAAGCCTGTGGACCCCAAGCCCGAGCCTAAGCCGGAGCCCAAGCCCGAGAAGCCTGTGGAGCCCAAGCCGGAAAAGCCCAGCAAGCCCGTGAAGCCGGAGAAGCCCTTTGACCCGGGTATGGACCTGCCCGTGGAGCCCTCCAAGCCTGTGGACCCCAAGCCTGAGCCTCCCGCACCCAAGCCTGAGCCTCCTAAGCCGGAGCCCCAGCCCGAACCGGAAAAGCCCGTGGACCCCAAGCCCGAGCCTCCCGCACCCGCACCCGATCCCACCCCCGCACCGCCTCCCGCTGAGCCCACAAAGCCCAGCGAGCCCCCTCAGAAGGAGAGCGTGACCGATATTCCCGCAGCAGAAGCCGCTGCGTAACATCACAACAGAAATCAGGGGCGTCCCGCCCCTCAATATGGAAGGAGATCCTATATGACTTCTTATGAACTGGCAGTTGTTCTGGCTAAGGCCCTGGACAGCAAGAAGGGCAACGACATCAAGGTGCTGAAGACCGAGGGCCTGACCACTCTGGCCGACTACTTCGTCCTGTGCACCGCCACCTCCTCCACCCAGGTCAAGGCCATGTCCGACGCCTGCGAGGAGGCCGCCGAGAAGATCGGTGAGCCCGCCCACCACATCGAGGGCCACCGCGACGGCGCCTGGCTGCTGATGGACTTCTCCAGCGTGGTGGTCCACGTCTTCACCGACGAGGCCCGCAAGTTCTACGATCTGGAGCGCCTGTGGGGCGACGCCCAGGAGATCGAGATCGACTACCGTGCCGAGGCCTGATCCTCTTAAGACATAAAAAAGCGCGATACCGGGTTTCCGGTATCGCGCTTTTTTTATGGGGAAAATCAGAAGCACTGGTCCAGGGTCTCCGGGTCAAGCTCCCGCTTGGTGAGCAGTCCGGTGAGGAAGTAGGCCGCACCGCCTGCGGCCAGACCCAGCACGATCTCGTGGATGTGGAAGGGGGCGATCTTCACCTGATTGAAGAAGATGAACACGGACAGACCCACCAGAATGGAGGCCACACAGCAGGCGCTGTTTCCGCGCTTCCAGTACAGGCCGCCGATGAGGGGCCAGAAGAAGGTGGCCTCCAGTCCGCCCATGGCGAAGAGGTTGATCCACACGATGATATCGGGAGGGGACAGGGCGATGATGAACACGATGAGGCCCAGCACCACGGTGATGAGGAAGCTGTACAGAGGGATGCGCCGGCTCTCCTGCTTGGGGTGGGCGGGCTTCTCCACGGCGATGTAGGTGAGGTACAGGTCCTTCAGAATGGTGGCGGAGGCCAGGATCAGCAGGGAGGACACGGTGGACATGACGGCGGCCAGAGGGGCGGCCAGGAACAGGCCTGCGGCCCAGGGCGGCATGTAGGTCAGCACCACGTAGGGGATGACCTGGTCGGTGCTGGCGATGCCCTCCTCGGGCAGGAGGGGAAGGGTCAGGGTGCCTGCGAAGTGCATACCGATCATCAGGATGCCCACCACCACGGTGCCGTAGAGCATGGCCCGGTGCATACTGCGGGTGTCCTTAAAGCCCATGCCCCGGACGGCGGTCTGGGGCAGACCCACCACGCCGATGCCCACCAGCACCCAGAAGGAGATCATGTAGCCGGGAGAGAGGGCAGATAAACCCTCGCTGTAGGGCCCCTTGCCGATCATGTTCCAGCCGGGGTTCAGCGCGTCCAGCTGGGCCACCAGGTTGTCCATGCCGCCGCCCGCCCGGATGACGAAGAACAGCAGCAGGAAGGTGCCCAGGGTCATGATGACGCCCTGTAAGGTGTCGGTGATGACCACGGCCTTAAAGCCGCCCACGGAGGTATAGAGGATGACCACCAGACCGAAGAGGGCCAGACCCGCCCAGTAGGGCAGACCGGTGACGGACTCGATGAGGGTGGCTCCGCCGATGAACTGGGCCACCATCTGGGTGACGAAGAACACCACCAGACACAGGCCGCAGAGGATGACTACAAAGGGGGAGTGGTACCGGGCGTTGAGGTAGTCCGTCACGGTGACGGCTCCGATGCGCCGGGAGATGATGGCGAACTTCTTGCCGATGACGCCCAGGGTCAGAAAGGCGGTGCCGATCTGGATGGCGGCTACCCAGGACTGGGACAGGCCCCAGTCGGCGGCCAGACCGGGTCCGCCCAGGAAGGAGCTGGCGCTGGTGTAGGTGGCCACCAGGGTCATGGCCAGCACCAGACCGCCCATGGAGCGGTCACCCACGAAGTAATTCTGCAAAAATCCGCTGGAGGCGTGGGCCTTGGCGGACTGGCGGCTCATCCAGATGCCCAGGATGACGTTGGCGATGAGGTAGCAGACCAGAATGGTCAGAATGGTGATCTGGCTCTCAGTCATGGCTTTCTTCTTCCTCCTCGTCCTCCAAATCAAAGTTGACAAATACCTTCTTGGTCAGGAACACCACGCCCACCACGGCCACCACCAGCAGTCCGGGGGTGCTGACCAGCCACCACAGGGGCAGGCCCCACAGCGAAATATCCACATTGGCCAGTCCGTAGCCGAAGCCCACGTGCCACGCAAAGCACAGCAGGAACAGGCCGATGGTGGCCAGGGCCTCCCTTCGGATCTGGCGGTTCTTCTCTTCCCTGGTCATAGGTTTCATAGAGATCCTTCCTCGCTTTCTCAAAAAATGCGTAAAAAAACATCCGCTGCCGGGGTGACAGCGAATGGACAAAATTCCAGAGTGGTCCTGTTGGTGCGGTGTTCCGGGCAGGGTCCTGTTCACAAGGGATACAGGCGGGGCGGAGCGGGAGTCAGGGCCGGGAGATGCAGTTATCTGGTATAGTTTCCGTCGGAATACTGTCCATTGCGACAATATATCACAGCGGGCTGGAAATGTAAAGGAAAAGTAAAGACGGCCGGTGCAGAAGCACCGGCCGTCTGGGCTGGAAATTTATTTGCCCCGGATGATGTTCAGGGCTCTGCGGCAGTTGGTGACGGTGTTCACGGTGGCAGAGCCGCCGAACTCGCCGTCGATGGTCCAGGGGATGGGCTGGTCGGAGGTGATGACCAGCTTGGAGGCCTGGAAGTGGACCAGCGCGCCGCCGCTGACCGGGGCGGGGTTCAGGAAGGACTGGAAGCCGTCGGCCACGTCCAGCAGGCTGACGGGTTTTTTGACCAGATTGACCTCGAAGAGGCCGTCGTCCAGCACCACCACCTCACGCTTGGGGGCTTTTATGCCGCCGATGGAGAAGGCGTTGGTGACCATGCCGAAGTAGAAGTCGTCCTCCAGCACGTTGTCGTCGTACTCCACCTTCAGATGGTAGGGGGTGATGGTGGGCAGGGAGGCAATGCCCTCCATGACGTAGGCCAGATGGCCGAAGGCGTTTTTCAGCTCCTGTGGGGTGCCGTAGGCCACCCGGGTGAAGGCGCCGAAGGCGGCCACGTAGACGAAGGGCTTGTCATTGAGCATACCCACGTCGCTGGGGCGGGGAATGCCGGTCTTGCAGGCCACCTGAGCCGCCTCACGGGGCACCGTGGGCAGGTCCAGGGTCACGGCACAGTCGTTGGTGGAGCCGAAGGGGATGTAGCCCAGCAGAGGCGGGTTCTCCAGCGCGGTGAGGCCGGAGACGGTCTCGCTCAGGGTGCCGTCGCCGCCCGCACAGACCACCCGGTCGAACTGGGAGCCCAGCTCCCGGGCCACCCGGGTGGCGTCTCCGTGGCACTGGGTGGGGTAGGCGGTGGTGAGCCAGCCCGCCTTGGTGAACTCGTCCAGAATGGCGGACAGACCTTCGGCCACGCGGCCCTTGCCGGAGGTGGGGTTATAGATAAAAAGAAGCTTTTTCACGGCTTGCTCCTCCTTGAAAATATTGCTGTCAGATAAAAAATTATTATAACCTAAAAATTTGAGATGAGCAAGAGAGCCAATGAAGGTAAAATCCTGTTTTTTGGACTCAATGCACTTGAAAGATGGAGGGAAAACGGGTAAGATATGCTTGAACCATTGAGGAAATGCAGTCAGGAGAAGAAATTTATGTCTAAGTGTGTACTCATCACCGGAGCCTCCCGGGGCATCGGGGCAGCGGCGGCCCGCCGTTTTGCCTCCGAGGGCTGGAAGGTGGCCGTCAATTATTGCAGCAGCCGGGACAAGGCCGAGGTTCTCACCGAGGAGCTGCGCCGGCAGGGAGCCGAGGCGGTGGCCCTGGGCGGCGACGTGTCCGACCCGGAGCAGGCCAAAGCCCTCATTGCACAGACGGAGGAGGCTCTGGGTCATCTGGACGCCCTGGTGTGCAGCGCGGGCATCGCTCTGCCCCAGCAGCTGCTCACCGACACCACGGATGACCAGTGGCGGCGGGTGATGGGTGTGGACCTGGACGGCGTCTTTCACGTGATCCGGGCGGCGGTCCCCGGCATGGTGCGGCGGAAGGAAGGTTCCATCGTCACCGTGTCCTCCATGTGGGGCGTCACCGGCGGCTCCTGCGAAGCGCCCTACTCCGCCGCGAAAGCGGGGGTCATCGGCCTGACTCAGGCCCTGGCCAAGGAGCTGGGTCCCTCCGGCATCCGGGTGAACTGTGTGGCGCCCGGCGTCATCGCCACCGAGATGAATGCCCACCTCTGTCAGGAGGACATGGAGGCCCTGGAGGAGGAGACCCCTCTGGGCCGCATCGGCACCCCCGACGAGGTGGCCAAAGCCATCTCCTTCCTCAGCGGCGAGGGCGCATCCTTCATCACCGGTCAGGTGCTGCGGGTGGATGGCGGAATGGTCATCTGAGAGAGAAAAAGTCGGATGGATTGACTACAGTCCGTATCTTATGATAAGAATATTTCAGCATGTATACCCTAAGGAGGAACTCTATGTATCATGGAAGAAGAGAAGTCGGCGGATACCGGGGCCGGAAAACGGCCAGCGAGGTCCTGCGCTGGATCGCAGCCATCTTGCTGGTCCTGGTGATCGTGGTCCTCACCGCCCTCTGGCTGGGCGGCGATAAGCTGGCCGCCTGGCAGGAACAGCAGGCCCAGAAGCGGCAGGAGGCCGCCAGCAGTCAGACGGAGGGCTCGCCCCAGTCCGACGCCAGTGCAGACCAGTCCGCACCCGCCGTCCCTGACGCCTCTGTGACCCCGGAGCCTGAGCCCCAGTCTGAGCCTGAGCCGGAGCCTGCACCCGCACCTGCCCCCGCCCAGGGCATGAAGGCGGTGGAGCTGCCTGTGTCCGCTCTGGTGGACGGCACCGCCGCCCAGACCCTCGCCGACCGGGGCGCGGACGCCGTGGTGGTAACTATGAAGGACCGGGAGGGCCGTCTGAGCTGGCAGTCCCAGCAGCCTCTGGCCGCCAAGGCCGGGGTGAACAGCGCCAATGCCGACATCAACCAGAAAATTACCGAGTGGAACGCCGGAGAGACCTGGACCGTGGCCCGTGTGGTCTGCTTCCGGGACAACACCGTCCCCTACCAGCAGAACAGCGTGGCCCTGCGGGCCAGCTACGGCAACTGGAGAGATGAGAGTAAGCTGCGCTGGCTGGACCCCCTCTCTCCCGACGCCCAGAGCTATATCGTGGGTCTGGTCACCGAGCTGGCCCAGATGGGCTTTGACGAGATCCTGCTGGAGGACTGCGCCCTGCCCATCGCAGGCAATCTGGGCGTGATCCAGTGGAGCAGCGCCGACCCCAACGTGATCCCCGCCTTCCTGGAGCAGGCCAGGGCCGCCGCCGAGGCGGGCGGCGCCAAGCTGTCCGTCCGCACCACCCTGCCCGTGGCCGCAGGCCAGGTCAGCGGCGGCGGACTCACCCCTCAGGTGCTGAACCAGTCCGCCGCGCGGATTTGGCTCCCTGCCGGGGAGGGCGACATTCTGGCTGAAATTACGGCCGCCGGGGTGGAAGATCCCCAGCATCGGGTGGTGGAACTGACCCCCGCTCTGGAGGGCGAGAGCCCCCTCCACCGGGCCGTTCTGGCTGGATAAAGATGCAGAATTGCATAAGTTAGCAGTAGGAAACTGCGGAGAGCAGGCGAGGAACGCCCGCTCTCCGCAGTTTTTTTATTATTTTTCCGGTTTTGATAATTGAAATGCAATGGCCGGTATAAATTCCTGCAAATGAGATAAGTTAAGACAGCTATATCGCAGATAATCTTTGTACAATACGACGAACTGAGAAAAATAATCTGGAAAAACATAGGAAAATGATGAAAAAACAGGGGAATCCTGGGAACGTGCGGGGATGGATTAAGAAAGTTAAATAAAATATACCTTGCAATTTTAATCAATTTAAAATAGAATGAAACCACTGATACAACTGTAAGACGCTGTTCCTTCCACAGTGAGAATCAGAGTTATGACAACCGCTGTCAACCGAAGAGTTGATGGAACCGAAAAAGGTGGTGAGAATATGGTAATGGATTCTATTCAGGAAGTAACCGAGATGGAGGCCCGTGCCAAGGAGCGCCGGGATGCAGCCGTGGCCAAGAACAAGCAGCTGCTGATCGACGCCCAGAAGGAGGCCCGACAGATCGTGGCGAAAGCCCGACAGGAGGGCGAGGCCAAGGCCCGTCAGATGATGGCCGAGGCGGAGGCCCAGGCGGCAGAAGCCACGGAGCAGGTGCTGGTGCAGGCCCGTCAGGCGTGCGAGACGCTGAAGGCTGACGCACGGACTCATCTGGATCAGGCCGCCGAATTGATCGTAGAAAAGGTTGTGAATCGCTGATGGCCATCGTCAAAATGAAGCATCTGCACCTGGTCGCAATGGATGACGACCGGGAGGAGCTGTTCAAGCTGCTCCAGCGCATGGGCTGCGTGGAGATCGATGAGCCCGCCGTGGACCCGGAGGACCCCGTGCTGTCCCGGCTGAGCCGGGGAGACAGCCAGGCGCTGTCCTTCGTCCAGGCCGAGCAGACCGGCGCGGAGCACGCCCTGGAGATCCTGAAAAAGCGGGCCCCCGCCAAGGGCGGTCTGCTGAAGCCCCGGCCGGAGATCAGCGAGTCTGAGCTGTTCGACGAACAGGAATCCGAGGCCGCCCGTGTGGGCGCCGAGGAGATCAACGGTGTCGAGCGCAGACTGAACGCCATGCAGACCGAGGAGAGCAAGCTGGAGGCCCAGAAGGAGGCATTGGTCCCCTGGCTGGACCTGGACCTGCCCCTTGAGACCCCATCCACCGCCGCCGTCGCCATCCAGCTGGGCACCCTGCCGCTGAGCGCGGACTTCGCCCAGGTGGAGGAGAAGGTGCGGAGCACCGGGGAGCTGTGTCAGCTCACCCAGGTCTCCGCAGGGCGGGAATACCGTTACTGCCTGCTGGTCTGTCATAACAGCCAGGCAGAGGAAGTTCTGGATACCCTGAAGGAACAGGGCTGGTCCCGGGCCAATCTGAGAGAGTGGACCGGCACCGCCGCAGAAAACATCGCCCGTCTGGACCACGAGATGGAACACATCGAGTGGGAGCGGAAGGAGCTGGAGGAGGAGCTGGCCGGTATGGGTCACCTGCGGCTGCCCCTGCAAAAGCTGTCCGACCGCACCACCGCCGAGGTACAGCGGGAGGAGAGCAAGACCCGTCTGCTGGACACCGAGCGCACCTTCCTGCTGGAGGGCTGGGTCCCGGCAGAACACTGGCCCGAGCTTCAGAAGGCTCTGGAGCCCTATCCCTGTGCCTGGGACATCACCGACCCCTCCGAGGACCAGTACCCCGGCGTGCCGGTGAAGCTGAAAAACAACTGGCTGACCCGCCCCATGAACATGGTCACCGAGATGTACTCCCTGCCCGCCTACGGCTCCCTGGACCCCAACCCCCTGATGGCCCCCTTCTTCATCCTGTTTTACGGGATCATGATGGCGGACATGGGCTACGGTCTGGTGATGATGCTGGTCTCCTTCTTCATCATGAAGCGGATGAAGCCCAAGGGACCCTCCGTGAAGTATATGATCCCGCTGCTGGGACTGTGCGGAGCCAGCACCTTCGTCATGGGTGCCCTCACCGGCGGCTTCTTCGGCGATATGATCCCTCAGATCGCCATGATGCTCAACCCTAACACCGGCCTTACCGAGCTGCCCCACCTGTTCACCCCCCTGGATGATGCACTGGCCATCCTCATCGGCTCCTGTGCCCTGGGCTTTGTCCAGATCCTCACCGGTATGGCGGTCAGCTTCTACCGGCAGGTCCGGGACGGACAGACCATGGATGCCATCTGCAACGAGGGCGCATGGTTCGCCGTCTTTGTGGTCATCGGCGTGGGTGCCGCCCTGGGCTATGCCAAGTACGGCGTCATCGCCGCTGCGGTCATCCTGGTCCTGACCCAGGGCCACGGCAAGAAGGGCATCCTGGGCAAGCTGATGGGCATCGGCGGCTCCCTGTACAACAACATCACCGGCTATTTCAGCGACATCCTGTCCTACTCCCGTCTGATGGCCCTGATGCTGGCCGGCTCCGTGGTGGCCATGGTGTTCAACACCCTGGGTGCCATCACCGGAAACGTGGTGCTGTTCATTATCATTTCCATGATCGGCAACACCTTGAACTTTGCGCTGAACCTGCTGGGCTGCTTCGTCCACGATATGCGTCTGCAGTGCCTGGAGTATTTCGGACGGTTCTACCAGGACGGCGGCAAGCCCTTCAAACCCCTGTGCATTACGACCAAGTACGTCGATATCATCAATAAGTAAAGGAGACTTTCATATGAACATCATCGAATCTTTTGGCGGTCTGGCTCTTGCTCTGCTGGGCGCCGGTCTGGCCGTTGGCCTGAGCTGCGTTGGTTCCGCTAAGGGTACCGGCATCGCCGGCGAGGCCGGTACCGGCCTGCTGTGCGAGGACCCCTCCAAGTCCGGTAAGGTCATGGTCCTGCAGCTGCTGCCCGGTACTCAGGGCCTGTACGGTCTGGTCGTGTGGTTCTTCGCCCTGTTCCAGATGGGCATGCTGTCCGGCGGCGTGGAGCTGACCGTGGCTCAGGGTATGGAGTACTTCGTGGCCTGTATGCCCATGGCCATCGGCGGCCTGCTGTCCGCCATCGCTCAGGGCCGCGTGGCTGCCGGCTCCATCAACATCCTGGCCAAGAAGCCCGACGACTGGTCCAAGGGCCTGATCCTCTGCGGTATCGTTGAGTTCTACGCCATCCTGTCTCTGCTGGCTTCCATGCTGATGCTGCTGTGGCTCTGATCCCATCGGAAAGGGGATTACTGCTATGAACGGAATCGAAAAAATCACCGCCAAGATCGCTCAGGACGCAGACGCGGACATCGCCAAGCTGAACGAGCAGACCGAGGCTCAGATCCAGGAGATCCGCGCCCAGGCTCAGGCCCAGGCGGATAAGCTGGCCGCCGACCTGGAGGCCAAGGGCCGCCGGGCCGCCGACGAGCGTCTGGAGCGGCTGAAATCCGCCGCCGGAATGGAGCAGCGCAAGCTGACTCTGGCCGCCAAGCAGGAGGTCCTCAGCGAGGCCTTCGACCTGGCCCTGGAGAAGCTGTGCTCCATGCCCGAGGACCAGTACGCCGCGCTGCTCACCGGTCTGGTGCTGGAGGCCTCCACCACCGGCAAGGAGCAGGTGGCCTTCGCTGAGAAGGACAAGGCCCTGGGCAAGAAGGTGGTCGCCGCCGCCAACGAGGCTATGGTGGACCACCTGACCCCCAACCTGCCCACCTCCGTCGCCGACTCCAAGGTGGGAGCCTTCCTGGGCAAGGTCATCAACTCCACCGCCGCCACCCTCACCGGCACCGGCCTGCTGACCGTGGCCCCTGAGTCCCGCAAGCTGCGGGGCGGCTTCGTCATGGTGGACGGCAAGGTGGAGATCAACTGCGCCTTTGAAACTCTGGTACGCCTCCAGCGTGAGAAGCTGGAAAAGCAGGTGGCTCAGGTCCTCTTCGGGGACTGAGAGCCCACGGAATGATATAAAGTTAGGAGGGATACCTTGTCCCACCGAAAAGATACGGATTACCTCCCCATCTCCACCCGCATCCGGGCCATGGAGAACCGCCTGCTGACGGCGGAGCGCATGGACCGGATGATCGAGGCCCGGGACGATGACGAGGCCATGAAGCTGCTGGCCGAGTGCGGCTATACCGGCACGGGAACTCTGGAAGAGATCCTGGCCCAGGCCCGGGCCGACGTCTTCAAGGACCTGTCCTCTGCGGTCCCGGACCCCCGGCTGGCGGAGGTATTCCAGCTGAAATATGATTACCACAACGCCAAGACCCTTCTGAAGTGCAAGGCCACCGGGGCCGACCCGGAGCGTCTGCTGCTGGCAGGCGGCCGGTACGACCCCCAGCATCTGCTGGACGGCTGGCGGCGGGAGGATCTGCGGGGCTGTTCCGATCCCTACCGGAAGGCCATCATCCAGGCCAGCGTGATCCTGGAGCAGGAGAAGGACCCTCAGGGTGCCGACCTGGTCCTGGATAAGGCCTGCTATGAGGAGATGGCCCAGCTGGCAAAGGATCTGAAGAGCAAGTATTTGCAGGGTTACGTCCGCCTGTCCGTGGACGTGGCCAACCTGCGCACCGCCGTCCGCGTCAGCCGCATGGGCAAGGAGGGTGAGTTCCTCCGCCAGGTGCTGCTGCCCGGCGGTTCCGTCTCCGAGCAGAGCATCGTCTCCGCCCACGGGGACGGACTGGGTGAGGTGTTCCAGACCGGGCCTCTGGCCCAGGCCGCCGCGCTGGGTGCTAAATTGTCCCAGCCCGGTTCCGGCGCCCTCACCGCCTTTGAGAAGGCCTGTGACGACGCCCTGACCGACTACCTCACCTCTGCCCGGCTGATCCCCTTCGGTGAGGAGATCGTCATCGGCTATCTGTACGCCAGAGAACAGGAGCTCACCGCCATCCGGGCCATCTTCGCCGGACGGGCGGCAGGGCTGGACGGAGACACCATCCGCCAGCGGCTCCGCAAGACCTACGTGTAAGGGGGCGGCAGAGAGATGTATAAGATCGCAGTCATGGGCGACATGGACAGCGTCCTGGGCTTCAAGGCCCTGGGCCTGGATGTGTACCCCGTTTCCGATGCGGAGGAGGGCAGAAACACCCTTCACGTGCTGGCCCGCCAGAGCTACGCCATCATCTACATGACCGAGCAGCTGGCCGCCCAGCTCCAGCCCGAGATTGCCCGCTATCAGGACGCTCTCACCCCGGCGATCATCCTGATCCCCGGCAAGGAGGGCCCTCTGGGCATCGGTATGGCAAATGTCAAGACCGCTGTGGAACGCGCAGTCGGTGCAGACATTCTGTAATTTTGGGGAACCACCCCACCAATGCCCAACGGCCCTTTGCGGTGCTTTTTCGCCGGAAATGCGTTGTGAATGTTTGAAATCCACCAAGGATTCCTGCACATCCACGCCTTTTTCCGACGCAAAATCCCTCGCAAATCATCCGTGTGCATTGGGTGAGGTGCCTCCCCTTTGAGTCCGAACACATCAGACCATGCGTTTTAAAACGTGTGGCGGAATGCTATAACAGTCACATCGGGGCTCAGCCCCGATGTGTACATGAAAGAAGGTTTAAAGCCTATGGGAAAGATCGTCAAGGTCTCCGGCCCTCTGGTGGTAGCCACCGGCATGGAGGAGGCCAACATGGCAGACGTGGTCCGAGTGGGCGAGCAGCGCCTGATCGGTGAGATCCTGACCATGTCCGGTGACTCCGCCTCTATTCAGGTCTACGAGGAGACCGCAGGACTGGGCCCCGGCGCAGAAGTCGAGACCACCGGCTCCCCTCTGAGCGTGGAGCTGGGCCCCGGCCTGATCGAGAATATTTACGACGGCATCCAGCGCCCGCTGGAGGTCATTATGGAGAAGGTTCAGGGCAACAACCTGCCCCGCGGCGTGGAAGTGCCCGCTCTGGACCGGGATAAGAAGTGGGCCTTTACCCCTGTCGCCAAGGCCGGCGACGTGGTGGTGGGCGGCGATGTCATCGGCACCGTCCAGGAGACCTCCTCCATCCTGCATAAGATCATGGTTCCTCCCAAGATGCACGGCAAGCTGGTCTCCGTGGAGTCCGGCGAGCTCACCGTCACCGACACGGTGGCCGTGCTGGAGCTGGAGGACGGCTCCAAGGTGGAGCTGCCCATGATGCAGAAGTGGCCCGTCCGTGTGGGCCGTCCCTACAAGCACAAGTATCCCCCTGTCATTCCTCTGCAGTCCGGCCAGCGTATCGTGGATACGTTCTTCCCCGTGGCCAAGGGCGGCACCGCAGCCATCCCCGGCCCCTTCGGCTCCGGCAAGACCGTCATGCAGCACGCTCTGGCCAAGTGGTCCGACGTGGACCTGGTGGTCTACATCGGCTGCGGCGAGCGCGGCAACGAGATGACCGACGTTCTGCGTGAGTTCCCCGAACTGGTGGACCCCCGCACCGGCGAGTCCCTGATGAAGCGTACCGTGCTGATCGCCAACACCTCCGATATGCCCGTGGCCGCCCGTGAGGCCTCCATCTACACCGGCATCACCATCGCCGAGTATTTCCGCGATATGGGCTACGCCGTGGCCGTCATCGCCGACTCCACCTCCCGCTGGGCCGAGGCTCTGCGTGAGATGTCCGGCCGTCTGGAGGAGATGCCCGGTGAGGAGGGCTACCCCGCCTACCTGTCCAGCCGTCTGGCTCAGTTCTACGAGCGCGCCGGTTCCGTCTCCTGCCTGGGCTCTGATGAGGACCGCCGGGGCAGCCTGACCGCCGTGGGCGCTGTCTCCCCTCCCGGCGGCGACCTGTCCGAGCCCGTCTCCCAGGCCACCATGCGGATCGTCAAGGTGTTCTGGGCCCTGGACGCCTCCCTGGCCTACCGCCGTCACTTCCCCGCCATCAACTGGCTGAACTCCTACTCCCTGTATCTGGATTCCCTGCGCCCCTGGTACGATGAGAACCTGGGCAAGGGATTTTTGGAGAACCGCGAGTGGGCCATGGCCGTCCTCCAGGAGGAGGCCAGCCTGAACGAGATCGTCCAGCTGGTCGGTAAGGACTCTCTGTCCCCCAAGGACCAGATCACTCTGGAGACTGCCAAGATGATCCGTGAGGACTTCCTGCAGCAGAACTCCTTCGTGGATATCGACTCCTACTCCGAGCTGGACCGTCAGGCCCAGATGCTGAACATGATCCACGAGTACGACGGCCAGTGCCGTGCCGCCTCCGAGAAGGGCGGCGACCTGAACGAGCTGTTCACCCTGCCCGTCCGCGAGGGCATCGGCCGCGCCAAGGGCGTACCCGCCGATCAGTACAAGGATAACTACGCCGCACTCCTGGACCAGATGGAGCGCGAGATCAACGAAGTGGCCGAGAAAGGAGGGGACGCGCTGTGATCAGAGAGTATAAAACCATCCAGGAGATCTCCGGTCCTCTGATGGTGGTCAATAAGGTCAAGGACGTCACCTATGACGAGCTGGCCGAGGTGGAGCTGAGCGACGGCTCCGTCCGCCGCTGTAAGGTGCTGGAGGTCAACGGCGACTCCGCTGTGGTCCAGCTGTTCGAGGCCTCCGCAGGCATCAACCTGAAGGATTCCAAGATCCGCTTCCTGGGCCACCCCCTTCAGCTGGCCGTGTCCGGCGATATGCTGGGCCGCGTGTTCAACGGTATGGGCCAGCCCATCGACGGCGGCCCCGCCATTCTGGCCGATGAGTACCGCGATATCAACGGTCTGGCCATGAACCCCGCCGCCCGCAACTACCCCAACGAGTTCATTCAGACGGGCATCTCCTCCATCGACGGACTGAACACTCTGGTCCGTGGTCAGAAGCTGCCCATCTTCTCCGGCTCCGGCCTGCCCCACGCCGCTCTGGCTGCCCAGATCGCCCGTCAGGCCAAGGTGCTGGACGGCGAATCCAACTTCGCCGTTGTCTTTGCCGCCATCGGCATCACCTTCGAGGAGGCCGAGTTCTTCACCAGCGAGTTCAAGCGCACCGGCGCTATTGACCGTACCGTGCTGTTCACCAACCTGGCCAACGACCCCGCCGTCGAGCGTATCGCCACCCCTCGTATGGCCCTGACCGCCGCCGAGTACCTGGCCTTTGAGAAGGGTATGCACGTGCTGGTCATCCTGACCGATATCACCAACTACGCCGAAGCTTTACGCGAGATCTCCGCCGCCAAGAAGGAGGTCCCCGGCCGCCGCGGCTACCCCGGCTACCTGTATACCGACCTGGCCACCATGTACGAGCGCGCCGGCCGTCAGGTGGGCAAGGAGGGCTCCATCACCATGATCCCCATCCTGACCATGCCTGAGGACGACAAGACCCACCCCATCCCCGATCTGACCGGCTATATCACCGAGGGTCAGATCATCCTGTCCCGTGAGCTGTTCCGCCGTGGCGTGAATCCCCCTGTGGACGTTCTGCCCTCCCTGTCCCGTCTGAAGGATAAGGGCACCGGCGCGGGCAAGACCCGTGAGGACCACTCCGGCACCATGAACCAGCTCTTCGCCGCCTACGCCACCGGCAAGGAGAACAAGGAGCTGATGTCCATTCTGGGCGAGGCCGCTCTGAGCCCCACCGATCTGCTGTACGCCAAGTTTGCCGATGAGTTCGAGAAGCGCTATGTCTCTCAGGGGGCCGACGAGAACCGCTCCATTGAGGAGACCCTGGATCTGGGCTGGGAGCTGCTGTCCATCCTGCCCCGCAGCGAGCTGAAGCGAATCAAGCCGGAGTATATCGACAAGTATCTGCCCAATCAGGAATAAGGGGGGAGCGTTATGCCAAGCACGACCATCAACCCCACCCGAATGGAGCTGACCCGGCTGAAAGGCCGGCTGAAAACCGCCCAGCGCGGCCACAAGCTGCTGAAGGACAAGCGTGACGAGCTGATGAAGCAGTTCATGGACGTGGTCCGGGAGAACCGGGCCATCCGCAAGCGCGTGGAGGAGGGCCTGATGCAGGCCCACGGGGCCTTTACCGTGGCCTCTGCCCTCATGTCCCCGGAGATGCTGGAGCAGTCCCTGCTGTACCCCAAGCAGTCTGTGGAGCTGGATATGAGCTTTCAGAACATCATGTCGGTGAACGTGCCCAAGTACGAGTTCCATACCACCAGTCAGGACCCCGGTGAGATCTACCCCTACGGCTTCGCCCAGACCAGCGGTGAGCTGGATGATGCGGTGGACGCCATGGGCCGGGTGTTCCAGGATATGCTGCGGCTGGCCGAGGTGGAGAAAACCTCTCAGCTGCTGGCGGAGGAGATCGAAAAGACCCGCCGCCGCGTCAATGCGCTGGAATACGTGAAGATCCCGGAGATGCAGGCGAATATCAAGTATATCACCATGAAGCTGGACGAGAACGAGCGTGCCAACACCATCCGACTGATGAAGGTGAAGGACATGATCCTCAAGGAGGCCATCCAGGAGAAGCGGGCGGACGACGCCGCTGCCATGGAGGCGTTCATTGCCGAGGAAGAAAACCGCCCCAAGGGTGTATAAGTGAAAAATACCCTCTTCCAACAGGAAGAGGGTATTTTTTTACCGGGAAACTATGGTATAATAGAGAAAAATGCAGGGCAGGGGAGACCCGCCCGTAAAAGGAGGAACTACCCATGAACGAGGAGAACAAGGTGAGCGAGCTGCTGGTCCTGACCGACGAGGAGGGCCAGGAGGAGTCCTACAAGCTCATTGATACCGTGGAGTACCTGGGCGACCGCTATGTGGTGCTGCTGCCCGTGGGCGACGAGGAGAACGGCTTCGTCATCCTGCGCGTGGAGGACAACGGCAGCGAGGACTGCGACGACTACTGCGACGTGGAGGACGACGACACCCTGGACGCCGTCTTTGACCTGTTCAAGAACAAGTACGAGGGCTGATAGGCCCAAAAGGCGAAAAAGAAAGAGCGGCGCTGCTGTGCAGCGCCGCTCTTTTTGCTTTTGGGCCCAGGGAAGAGAGAAGAGGGAAGAGAAGCGGTGCGCCTCCGGCGCGATTTGGAGCCGCGCGGCAGGACGGAGGATAGGACCTGGAACAAGTCTTTGCCAAAGGCCCCCTTGTGTAAAGGGGGCTGTCAGCTTGCTGACTGGGGGATTGTAACCTGCAACACCTTCCACGTAGAAGATGTGGTCAAAGAGGCTTCCGGTTACAACCCTTCCGGCACCAGTCTGCGGACTGGTGCCACCTCCCCTTACACAGGGGAGGCATTCTTTTCGCCTGCGGACGGGACGGGGGAGCGGCCGCCATATATGGCGGCCCTACATTGTTTCAGGCTGTATGTTCGGTGAACGCCGTAGGGCCGCGATATATCGCGGCCGCAGGTTTCGGAAATTTTCAGCAAACGCAGAACGAAACAGATAGCAGACCGAAACGAAAACCGCCCGTTCCAAGCCTCCCCCTACGGGGGAGGTGTCAAAAAGGCTCTTCGGAACCTTTTTGAGGTCGAGGGGATGCCTCGATGCTATGAGTTTCAAGTATCCCCTCTCAGTCGCCTCCGGCGACAGCTCCCCTCAAGGGAAGACAAGACCGCCACGGGAGGGGACAAGAGAATAAAAAAGTGTCATCCTTTCGGATGACACTTTAGAAGTGGAGCGAGTGACGAGGCTCGAACTCGCTACCTCCACCTTGGCAAGGTGGCGCT
>SAMEA104404100__coassemble_1313_pt1 | contig 22837 bp, 18 predicted proteins | sample SAMEA104404100__metabat2_low_PE_092 | metagenome-assembled genome bin SAMEA104404100 (sample SAMEA104404100) | Balaenoptera acutorostrata | reverse complement strand
TTATGTCCAAGGAGGCCGCCGCCGGGAAGATCCTGGACAAGGCGCTGGAGCTGGCAGAGAAGAAGTAAAAAGTAAATTTCGCTCTGCGGAGCGAGTTACTTTGTCTACAGCGACAAAGTAACCAAAACGCCGCTGGGGTGCTGACGAAAACGTCCCGTTTTCAATGTCAGCACCCCAGCCCCCCGTTTACGGGAGCCCTTGGCGGTGGGTGGGGTTTTCGATGGGCGGCAAAATCTGTAAAATTGACGGCTACGCACCGCCTTGGACAGAAATCACAGACATTTTACGGGGGTAACATGATCCGCCCGCCGGGTCGATGCAAAGACTACACCAGTTGCGTTTTTCGATGGGTGGCCCGCCGGCACCGCCCAAAAGTACCAACGATTCCAGAAAAATCTTCTTGAAATAACTGTTTCCGTCCCTCGGCCGCCATATATGGCGGCCCTACAATGTTTTAGGCCGCATTTCCGCTAAACACTGTAGGGCCGCGATATATCGCGGCCGCAATTTTAGGACAAACGGGGAAAAGCGACCTCATAAATAAATTTTACACATAAAACGAAAACCGCCGTTCCAAGGCTCCCATGAAAATAAAGCAGAGAAGGACCTTTTCTTAAAATCGTCCGCGTTTGCGGCACCGGCGGGCCACTTGGCGTGGATGCTGACAGCGGCAGTCTTTGCCACCCATCGTGGCGGGCGGATCATGTAACTCCCGTAAAACAGAGTAAATTTTTGCCCAAGGTAGAGCGTAGCCGTCAATTTAACAATTTTTGCAACGCCTGAAAGTCGCAATTCCGCCGACTTTCCAGGGGGTTCGGGGGATGGCGCAAGCAAGTAGACGGCCCCGTCCGTCACTTGCTGCGTTGTATCCCCCGGCGATCTTTTGGTTCCTTTTCCATCGCCGGAAAAGGAACTCGTCCCCGCAGGGACGAAACCCCAAATCATAAAAACCCGCCTGACTTTCGCAAGTCAGGCGGGTTTTCTCTCTTAATCCGCGCAGAACATGGGTCTCGCCGCATCAAACAGCTTGACCATGCCGCAGTAGTTCAGCGTTTCGTACTTGTCCAGCCAGTCCTGCTGGACCTCGTTCAGCTCATCCCGCTTGAGGTAGTTCCCCTGGCTGTCGATGAGGCCCACAGGGGTGATAACGGGTAAAACCTCATAGATCTGGTTCAAGAAATTCATGTACCCGGTCATGGGCAGGCCCGCCACCTCTGCGGTGAGGACGCCCAGATAGTTGGGGCTGAGGATCACGTCCTCCCGCTCCTGGATGTCGTAGTTGGCCCAGAGGAAGAAGGGGACAGCGTACTGCATCATGCGCTCCTCGGTGGTGCGCTGGTCCAGAGGCTTGCCGTACAGCTCCTCATAGAAGGCGTTCTTCAGAGGCGGCTGGTGGTCGCCGAAGAATACCACGATGGTGGGCTCGTCGCTGTTCTCATAGTAGTGGATCAGCTCCTCCACCGCCTTGTCGCTCTCCTTCACCAGGTCGAAATACTGCTCGGCGCTGGGGTCGGCCCGGCGGGACTCGTCGGGGAGGACGATGCTCTGCTCCAGGTTGTTCCAGCCCTGGGCGTAGCCGCTGTGGTTCTGCATGGTGATGGTGAAGAGGAAGGTGCTGTCCTCCTCCTCGGTGCTGCGGAAGATCATCTTGTAGTCGCTGAGGTCGGAGATGTACCGGCGGACGTACTCCGGGTCGATGGTGTCCTCGTCGAAGAGCTGGCGGTCGAAGTCCAGATAGTCATAGGCCAGCACCCGGTTCCAGCCGGAGGCCTTATAGGGGTGGTAGGCGGTGGTGGAATAGCCCTCGCTCCCGGCCAGCGCGGCCAGAGAGGGCATGTTTTTCTTCACGTAGAGCTGATAGGCCACGGTATGGGGCGGCTGGAAGATGGTGGAGAAGCCGGTGAGGTACTCGAACTCCACGCTGGCGGTGCCGCCGCCGGTGACCGGGGAGTACATCCAGCCCTTGATGGTGTTGTCCTCCATGCTGTGAATGAAGGGCATGGGGTCCTCGGAGGGCCGGAAGCTGTCAAAGATGCTGAAATCCGCGAAGGACTCGTTCATGACCACCACGATGTTGGTGGGCCGCTGGACGTCGGGGTTGCCCTCCAGGCCGGGGAACTGCTCCGCCAGCTCCAGCACCTTGTCCTTGGAGTAGTCGGCGGGCTTATCCACGCTGCTGTACCGCAGGGCGGTGGTGAAGTTCAGCAAAAATCCGTTGCGCTGGGTCACCCACTGCTGGGTGTAGATGCCCAGAGCGGGCAGCATAGGTGTGAAGAAGAAGGCCACGGTGTAGCCCAGCACCACCGTCATCAGGGTCACATTGGCGGCCATGGACAGTCCGTCCCTCCCCTTGTGCCGATTGCACACCAGCACAAGGAACAGATAACTGACAAATAAAACGGAGGCCTCCACCATATAGTGATCAAAGGAGAAGTCGAAGCCCTTGGCCACGTTGGCCGCCGTCTTCCACCCGGCCACGTCGGCGGGGAACAAAATCCTTCCCCGGAACCGGAGGACGTAGTGGTTCACCATGCCGAAGGCGAAGGTCAGCACCGCCGCCAGGGCCGCGCCTCTCCGGTTCTGGCCGGTGATGAGGCGGCAGACGATATAGATGAGGTAGTACCAGATCATGTTCATCAGCACCTGCCAGGCGTACAGGTCCCCGAACACGTCGTTCTGGTTCAGCAGCTCCACCATCCAGAAGCTGGCCCAGGGGCCCAGCAGCAGGACGAAACGGGATGCCCACAGCCCGGACCGCTCATGCAGATCGGCCCACTGCATGGACATCCACTCTTTGAATTGTACGTGCTTTTTCATAGTATTCCTCCATTGCATTGGATACAGATACCTTATAAGCATACCACGGGTTTAAGAAGTTGCAAGGAAATTTTTATATTTTCCATATACCGCCCCGATTTCGGTGCTTTTTCCCGCTCCTGCACTCCCTCTCCGGTCCGGCGAATATTCATTTTTCTGCGATTATTCATAGTATATTCACTCATAATATACAGGATATGCCCTTATCCCGGTATATCTTGTGTATATCGTACAATAAACCCCTAAAATTTCCCATATTTTTTCAACAACTTTTGTATGAATATGTATTGACTCTGTATAATATTCGTAGTATACTCAGTACATCACTTGAGGGACCCCACCTCCCACCAGAGGACGGCCCTCACATCTAAGTAAAAAGGAGATATTTGTTATGAAGAAGAAGATTTTTGCTCTGGCTATGGCAATGACCATGATGCTGGCTCTGGCCGCCTGCGGCCCCAAGGACACCCCCGCCACCTCCGGTTCCGGTTCCGGCTCTGCCGCCGGTTCCAACCCCGCCGCTGTGCAGACCATTGAGGCCGGTAAGCTGACCGTCTCCACCAATGCCGCCTTCCCTCCCTACGAGATGGTGGCCGGCAACGGTGACCTGATCGGCATCGACATGGAGGTCGCCGCCAAGATCGCTGAGAAGCTGGGCCTGGAGGTCCAGATCGACGACATGGGCTACGACGCCTGCCTGCAGGCCGCCCAGACCGGCAAGTCCGACATGGTCATGGCCGGTGTCTCCATCACCCCCGAGAGACTGGAGAAGATGGACTTCTCCGACACCTACGCCAACGCCGTGCAGGTCGTTATCGTCAAGGAGGACTCCCCCATCAAGACCCCCGATGACCTGGCCAACGCTGAGATGATCGGCGCTCAGGTCGGCACCACCGGCTACATCTACTGCTCCGACACCCCCGAGAACGGCGGCTACGGTGAGGACCACGTCACCGCTTACAAGGACGGCGCCATCGCCATCCAGGCCCTGATGAGCGGCAAGATCGACGCCGTCGTCATCGACAACCTGCCCGCTCAGGAGTACGTCAAGGCCAACCCCGGTCTGAAGATCCTGGAGACCGAGTTCGCCAACGAGAACTACGCCATCGGCTTCGCCAAGGGCAACACTCAGCTGGTCGAGGCTGTCAACGCCGCTCTGGCCGAGCTGACCGCCGACGGTACTGTTCAGCAGATCATCGACAAGTACATCCCCGCCAAGTAATTAAGTCATGCTTCGCAGAAAGGACGGCCGCCAACGGCCGCCCTTTCTGCTGTCTGAATTTTTATCCGAAAGGAGAACGCTTCCGTGAATTTTGCTGAATTGTACGCATCGCTCACCGCACAGCTGATGGCGGGAAACACCCTTCCCTTCCATCAGGAGGTTTTCGTGGGCTTCTATAAGGCCTTCGTGGCCGAGGACCGCTGGCAGCTGTATCTGAAGGGTCTGGGCATGACCCTCCAGGTCACCGCTCTGGCTCTGCTGCTGGGTATCGTTCTGGGCGTGGTGGTGGCCACCGTCCGTACCGCCCACGACCAGCAGCGCCCCGGCCGCCACAACCCCATTCTTGGTCTGGTCAACGCCATCTGTAAGTTCTATGTCACCATCATCCGCGGCACCCCCATGATGGTCCAGCTGCTGATCATGGGCTTTGTTATCTTCGCAAACAGCCGCAACCTGACCATGGTCGGTATGCTGACCCTGGGCATCAACTCCGGCGCCTACGTGTCCGAGATCGTCCGCGGCGGTCTGATGAGCGTGGACCCCGGCCAGATGGAGGCGGGCCGCTCTCTGGGTCTGGGCTATCTGGACACCATGCGCTTCATCGTCATTCCCCAGGCCTTCAAGAACGTGCTCCCCGCCCTGGGCAATGAGTTCATCACCCTGTTCAAGGATACCGCTCTGATCAACGCCATCGGCGGTAAGGAGCTGGTTTATGCCGCCAACGCCGTGGGCTCTGTGACCTACGACGTCATGTACCCCCTGATCGGCGTGGCCGTGATCTATCTGGTCATGGTGCTGATTCTGACCTGGTTACAGGAAAAGCTGGAAAGGAGACTGCGTCAAAGTGATCGACGTTAAAAATCTCTCCAAGTCCTTTGGAGACCATCTGGTGCTGGATAACATTTCCGAGCACATCTACCCCGGCGAGAAGGTCGTGGTGCTGGGCCCCTCCGGCTCCGGCAAGTCCACCTTCCTGCGCTGTCTGAACCTGCTGGAGACCCCCACCGCCGGTGAGATCAACTTCGACGGCACGGTGGTCACCGACCCCAAGTGCGACATCGACAAGGCCCGTCAGCAGATGGGCATGGTGTTCCAGCACTTCAATCTGTTCGCCAACATGACCATTCAGAAGAATATCACCCTGGCCCCCGTCCGCACCGGTCTGATGAAGCAGGCCGAGGCCGACGAGCTGGCCCTGAAGCTGCTCCGCCGCGTGGGTCTGGAGGACAAGGCTCAGGCCTACCCCGCCCAGCTGTCCGGTGGCCAGAAGCAGAGAATCGCCATTGTGCGGGCTCTGGCCATGCAGCCCAAGGTGATGCTGTTCGACGAGCCCACCTCTGCCCTGGACCCTGAGATGGTGGGCGAGGTTCTGGACGTCATGAAGGAGCTGGCCGACGAGGGCATGACCATGGTGGTGGTCACCCACGAGATGGGCTTTGCCCGCGAGGTCGCCAGCCGCATCCTCTTCATGGACGGCGGCCACATTCTGGAGCAGAACACCCCCGAGGAGTTCTTCGCTCACCCCCAGAACGAGCGTACCAAGGTGTTCCTGAGTAAGGTTCTGTAATTCTTCATATCTCTTCATAAAATAAATAAAAATCCCCTGTACCGTCGGTACAGGGGACTTTTACTGTATACCGGGAATATCATATCGACGATTAATCAGAAACCTTCTGATTCTTCACTATAAGCCTATCATTTACAACATAATATAGGAAAGTGGTAATTACACCAGAACAGACCAGAATCGGAAGGACCCCGTGCAGCGACCGTACAGAACGCCCCCAAAGCATCAGCCTGTTGTACTGCAACGGAAGTCCCCCGTTTAAAAGATAATCTCCCAAGATAGACAAGACAACTAACATTGAATAGACCGAATAGCTCGCTGCAAAGGGATAAAGATGCTTTTGCTTTGTCCGATGCGTCAAGCGAAGCATGAGGATCTCTGCAATCATACAAATAATACCTTGGATAAACAGTCTGCCCCCATCTTCCAGTAATGCCAAGCTGTGTTTCGTAAAGTCATTTTCCGGTGAAATCCAAAACTCATTTTCAACAAAACAATGCCGGAGAAACAATATCATCTGGGGACTGTCGATCTCAGTATCTTTGAAAAGCACGGATATGAGCAGTGGAACAAGAATGAGGAAAAGGCATAGGACATAGGAAGGCACATGCTTACGCATCATAATTTCTCCAGGTGATTGTGTGTTTTGCATTTCTATTGTTTTCTTTTCCATAAAAAATCCTCCTTGTGCATCATTGGTATCAACCATATAACGCACAAGGAGGAAAAAAGGGACACATCATTTTCTATTATTTTGTAATTCCAGCAGAAATTTTCATCAGCTCGTCCAGATCAATCGAACCGCAGACAGCAAAGAAACATCCATCATGTTCAATGCATACATAGTTCAAATCTTCTTTTTCAAAGAAATAACCTGCTACTCCATTCTGATTAAAGGAGTTTATTTCTGCATTTTCTGCATTGAGATAAACTTTAGTGTCTGACTTACTAAGAAGAATCTCAAAACTGTTAGAATCGTCGATTACAAACTCATAAGTAACCATTTCTGGCTGCACAATCTTATCTAGCAACTCCGCTCCGTCAGGAAGATAGGTCGGCTTATAGCTCTGCAAATCAGGCTGCACCGTTTCTCCGTCACTTTGGAGTTCGAAGACACTGTACCTCTCAAATGTTTCAACCACCCACGTGATTACCTTTTCCCTGAACTGTACATTCACTGCTATAGCCATAGAGAACGACAATGCCAGGACAACTGCCGCGACTGCAATAGCTTTTCTGATCCTTCTGAATAGAAGATGCGACCGACCCTTCCGGCCGCTATGTGCAGCCGGATTTTCCTTTAACTCTGTACGCAGATAATCTTTCAGCGCAAGTTCGCAGGCCTGTTCAAGAGAAGCATCTGAAATCACTTCTTCTGAACTAAGTCCCATACTTGAAGAGAGCAGATCACGGTAAAAACGGAATTGTCCCTTTGCATTTTTAATTTGGAAGAAGAACTCTGTTTCCTGTGGAGATAGTCGGAAGCAATACCTGCTGAACAGGAGGGTAACTCCCTGTTGGGGCAAGCAAAGGATCTTTTCGCCCAATGAACGGATTTCTTCTTGTGGCAGATCGAAACAGGCACAGGCGTTTTGCTCAACGGCGGTAATGCTTTCTATGTTCCTTTCCAAGCTGGCATTGGCTGCTTCGCGCAGCATGGCCTGCCAATTCATATCCATATCCTCACCTCTCCTCATACAGCTTCCGGAGCTTCTTCACAAGCCGCTGCCCACGTTTTTTCGCGGTATCCTCAGTGATATTCAGCAGCTTGCCGATCTCTTTATAGCCCATTTCCAGGGTATAGCGAAGATAGATAAAATTCCGTTCGTCACACTCCAGCTGATCTAATAGCCCTGTCAGTCGATTCACATCCGCATTGTGAATACACTCCTCTTCCAGATCATCTGGATTCTTGTCCGAAATATTATCCAAAAAATCCACAGGAACGCTCTTTTGGAGTTGCCGTAGCACATCATATAGAGGTGTTTTTTACTATGGTAACGCAGAAGGCGGTCATTTGGGGACAGGGTAAATCAGAGATTTTTTCGATGTTGTCTATTATTTTCACAAAAGTGGCGGACACAACATCTTCCGCAGCTTCCTCTGACTTCACAATATGGAACGAAATGCGCTGGAAATGGATATGGTACTCGTTGAATATCCGCTCTACCAGCTCACGTTGTTCATCATTCAAAACACTAAGCAGGAGTATCATTGTATGGCTCCCTCAAAACAGTTGGTATCATCTTTTTTCTACTCAAGTCAAACTGGTCGACTAATTTAGTTTTCTCAAACAGAACATATAAAACCAGTAAACGGACACCATCTTTCGGGGCAGTGTCCGTTTTGAAGGCTGTGTATGGTTTTACTTGCCGCGCTTCATCAGCTCACGGCGGACCACGTTAGCCAGGATATCCTGGCCCTCCTGGGTGCGGAGCACGTCCAGAGCGGCCTCACGCAGAGCCTCCTTAAACTTGCTGCTGGCCAGCAGGGCGTCCATCATGGAGCCGTTGCCGGAGTCGGCAGTGTGCTGGACTGCCTTCTTGGGGCGGGACACGGGGGCGGAAGCGGTGGTGGTGGGCTCGTCCATGTAAGCGCCCTCCATCCAGGCGCTCATATTGTCGTCCTTGCCCTGTAAAACGGCCAGAGTGACCCCGAAATACTGGGCCAGCTTGTCCTGCTGGGCCTGGGTGGGGGTGATGCGGCCGGTCTCAAACTTCTCGATGGTGGTTCTGGGCAGTCCCAGAGCGGCGGCCAGAGCGGGCCGGGTCAGATTGCGCTCCGTGCGGAGCTGCTCGATACGCTGTGCAATGGTAACCATGGAATTGTTCCTCCTTGCGAATTGCACCAACCTGTGGTAGTGTGTTGTTTGGACTTTATTTTAGCACAAGTTCGGTGCTGTGACAACGGGAAAGGGGGTTCCACCTGTGTACTGGAACCGGCTCAACGACAATTTAAAGGCGGAATACGGCTGTAAGGTCTATAAGCTGTCTCTCTCCTCCGGCTGCTCCTGCCCCAACCGGGACAGGGTGAACGGAAAGCGGGGGTGCATCTTCTGCGACGGAGCCGGGGCCTTTGCCGAGGCGGGCCCCATCCCGGAGCAGCTGGAAAAGGCCAAACAGCGGGTGGCCGCCAAGCTGAAGGGCAGAGAGGTAAAGTACATCGCCTATTTCCAGTCCTTCACCAACACCTACGGCCCCATTGAGCGGCTGGAGCCCCTCTACCGGGAAGCCATGGCCCCGGAGGACGTGGTCATCCTCTCCATCGCCACCAGGCCGGACTGCCTCTCCCCTGCCATGCTGGACCTGCTGGAACGGCTCAACGAGGTGAAGCCGGTCTGGGTGGAATTGGGGCTCCAGACCATCCATGATAAATCCGCCGAGTATATCAGAAGAGAGTATCAACTATCTGTATTCGATTCTGCGGTGCAGGAGCTGAAAAAACGGGGCATCACCGTCATCGTCCACCAGATTTTGGGCCTGCCCGGGGAGACAAAAGAAATGATGGCGGAGACGTCCCGGTATATCGGACACTCCGGGGCGGACGGCATCAAGCTGCATCTGCTCCACGTGCTGAGAGGCACCGACCTGGCTTCCGATTGGGGGAAGGGGCTGGTCCCCACCATGGAGCTGGAGGAGTACATCGAGGCCCTGGAGCTGTGTGTGGAGAGTTTACCGCAGTCCCTGGTCATCCACCGCCTCACCGGGGATGGGGCGAAGAAAGATTTGCTGGCTCCCCTGTGGAGCGGAGATAAAAAACGGGTGCTCAACGCCATCAATCAGGCGTTTCAACGAGATGATGTGGAACAGGGGAGAAAGTTTTTCTGAATCTTATTTGAGGATGTTACTTTGCCCGCGGCGGCAAAGTAACCAAAACGCCGCTGGGGTGCTGACGAAAGCAGAGGCTTTCAGTGTCAGCACCCCAGACCCCATTACGAGGGTCGGCGGCATTGCGGCTTTCGGGCGTGGCAAAATCTGTTTCATTGACAACTATGCCTGTTATTAGTCTGAAATCTGCTCTGTTTTACGGGGGATACTTGAACGCCCATCGGCATTATGGCAAGGACTGAAAATAGGCGCATCCGAAAAAATGCGCCCACGGGTGCCGCTCGTTCTGCCACAATCCAGTGGTAAAACATCCACATAACGGGCGGTGCCGGCGGGCCACGTCTCGAAAAACGCAGCTGGTTGAGTCTTTGCAAGGCCCGTGGCGGGCGTGTCTGTTACTCCCGTAAAAAGCAGCTGATTTCTGCCCACGGTGGCGCATAGCCGTCAATGCGGCAGATTTTGCAAAGGCCCGAAAACACCCACCCACCGCCAACGACTCCCGTAAATAAGGGGTCCGGGGAAAACGCCATTGAAAACACGTGTGTTTTCGGCGTTGTCCCCGGCGATCTTTTGGTTTCTTTTCAATCGTTTGAAAAGAAACCCGCCCCGCAGGGCGGAACCCCATCAAGCACAAAGATGATAAGAAAAAAGGAGGAAGCGGAATCCCGCTCCCTCCTTTTTCATATTCCGTTCAATTACACGCGCTTCCAGGTGGCGCCGCCGGGGACGTCGGTGACCTCCACGCCCTGAGCCTTCAGCTCATCACGGATGCGGTCGGCCTCGGCGAAGTTCTTGGCCTTCTTGGCCTCACCACGGGCCAGGACCAGAGCGTCAATGGCGGGGTCACCCTCGCCGGTGACGGTGTAGCCGCCGGCAGCGGACTGGGTCTGGCTGGCCTGCTTCTCTCGGATCTCCTTGGCCTTGGCCAGCAGAGACAGGGACAGCACCTGGTCGAAGCTGTCCAGAATGGCCAGCTTGGTGGTGCCGTTGGTCTTGGCCTTCAGGGCGTCATACAGGGCGGTGATACCCATGGAGGTGTTCAGATCGTTGCCCACCTGCTTGTCGAACTTGGCCTTGTACTCGTCCACAACGGCCTGGTCCACCTCGCCGTCCTTCTCGTCCAGAGCGGCGATCTTCTTCAGCAGCTTGGTGTAAGCGCCCTGGGCGTTGTCCAGGTTCTCCCAGGTGAACACCAGACCCTTGCGGTAGTGGGACTGGAGGCAGAAGAAGCGGTAGGACAGGGGATCGTAGCCCTTCTCCTCCAGCAGGGAGACGGTGAGGAACTCGCCCTTGGACTTGGACATCTTGCCGCTGCCGGTGTTCAGATGGTGGACATGGAACCACTGCTTGCACCAGGGGTGGCCCAGAATGGCCTCGGACTGGGCGATCTCGTTGGTGTGGTGGGGGAAGGCGTTGTCGATGCCGCCGCAGTGCAGGTCCAGATACTCGCCGTTGTACTTCATGGAGATGCCGGAGCACTCAATGTGCCAGCCGGGATAGCCCACGCCCCAGGGGGAGTCCCACTTCAGAGCCTGGTCCTCGAACTTGGACTTGGTGAACCACAGGACGAAGTCGTTCTTGTTGCGCTTGTTGGGGTCCTCCTCCACGCCCTCACGGACACCCACGGCCAGGTCGTCCTCGTCGTGGGAGTTGAACACGTAGTAGTGATCCAGAGTGGAGGTGTCGAAGTAGACGTTGCCACCCGCCTCATAGGCGGAGCCCTTCTCCAGCAGACGGGTGACCATGCTGATATAGTCGTCGATCAGACCGGTGGCGGGCTGGACGGTGTCGGGGCGCTTGATGTTCAGCTTGCGGCAGTCGTCGAAGAAGGCGTCGGTGTAGTACTGAGCGATCTCCATGACGGTCTTATGCTCCCGGCGGGCACCCTTCAGCATCTTGTCCTCGCCGGTGTCGGCGTCGGAGCTCAGATGGCCCACGTCGGTGATGTTCATGACCCGGTTCACGTCATAGCCGGACCAGCGCAGGAACTTCTCCAGCACGTCCTCCATGACGTAGGAGCGCAGGTTGCCGATATGGGCGAAGTGGTACACAGTGGGGCCGCAGGTGTACATCTCCACGTGACCGGGGGTGTGGGTGGTAAACTGTTCCTTCTTATGGGTGGCGGAATTATATAACAGCATGGTTATTTCTCCTTTTCTTCCGTGTATGCGGAGGACTGGACGGTCTGAGTCAGCCCGCGCAGTTCCATATACTTTTCATCTAACAGCCGCTCCACCAGATCCAGGCGGGCGGACAGGACTTCGATCTGCTCCAGAGTGGGGTTCTCCACGCTGGTCTGGTCCACCTCGTCGGCGAAGTGGGTGGTCTTTCCGGCGATGCGGACGATCTGGGCGGGGATTCCCACGGCGGTGGCGTCGGCGGGGACCTCCCGCAGGACCACGGCGTTGGAGGCAATGCGGGCGTTGTCGCCCACCTTAAAGGGGCCTAAGACCTTGGCTCCGCAGCTGATGAGGACGTTGTTGCCGATGGTGGGGTGGCGCTTGCCCTGGTCCTTGCCGGTGCCGCCCAGGGTGACACCGTGGTACAGCAGGCAGTCGTCGCCGATCTCGGCGGTCTCGCCGATGACGATGCCCATGCCGTGGTCGATGACCAGGCGGCGGCCGATCTTGGCCCCGGGGTGGATCTCGATGCCGGTCCAGAAGCGGCTCCATTGGGACACACAGCGGGCCAGGAAGCGGCAGTTCTTCACATACAGCCAATGGGCGATCCGGTGGTAAATGAGGGCGTGTACGCCCTGGTACAGCAGGAAGATCTCCAGCTTGGACCGGGCGGCGGGGTCACGGCGCTGGTAGGCCTCCAGCATCTCGTTGAGCGCTTTGAACATGGTTTCTCCTTTTGCTTGCCCGGCTGGGTACGCCGGGCCTCCGGCGGGGCGGGCAAATGGGCCTCCCCCTGTTTCAGGGCAAAAAGAAAACCCCTTACACCCACCATTGGGCATAAGAGGCGACAAAATCGCGGTTCCACTCTCATTTCTCACTTGACCGGCCGTTATCGAGGCCGAACCGGGGGCCATTACACCCCGCGCTCCCGGACGCACTTCACACCCTGCCGCCGCAGACCCCCTTTCAGCCGGTGAAGGGTCCTCTCTGTTCTTTGGCTCAGGCGCTACTCCTTCCGTTCTTCGCGCTCTTTACAAGACAGTATATTATCATCCCGCCGGGACTGTGTCAAGCCGTTTCACGCCTTTCCCGGCATTTTCCCGGAATTTTTAACGAGAAAGGCAGGTTCTGCCCACTTCTGTCCCCAATTTCCGCCGAAACGGTGGAAAAGAAGGACTCCCGCAGATGCGGGAGTCCTTCTTGGAGTTACTGATCGAAGCGGCTGTAGTAGCTGCGGGTCAGGTCGATGAAGCTGCGGGCGGCGGGAGACAGGAAGCCGTTCTTCTTGTACACCACGGCCATGGGGCAGGTCAGCACGGGGTCGCCCACGGTGAAGCAGGCCAGCCGGTCCAGATAGGGGGTGCGGGCGATGCCGCTCTCCTGGAGGAAGGCGAAGCCCATGTTCTCGGCGGCCAGATTGATGGCGGTGGCGTTGTTGGTGGTGACCAGGATGTTCTGCAGCTCCACATTGTTGGCGGAGAAGGTGTTGTGCAGCAGCTTGGACAGACGCCACTCGGGCGGCAGCATGATGACCCGCTCATGCTCCAGCAGGCGCAGGTTGGGGAAGGGCTTGGGGTCGTCATAGGTGCTGTGCATCCCCTGGAGCAGGGGGTTGTCCTTGTGGCCGATGAGGAACACCCGCTCCCGCATGACCAGCTCGTAGGTCAGGTCGCTGAGGTCGGTGGGAATGTACATCAGGCAGAAGTCCAGGGCGTTGGCGGCGGCCAGATCCCCCAGCTCAGGCACCGGAGCCTCGTGGAGGACCACCTGGACGCTGGGGTACTCCTTGGTGAACAGAGGCAGGATATCAGGCAGAAGGGTGGAGCCCCGCCAGGGAGACACGCCGATGTGCAGGACAGGGCGCTTCTCGTCCTGTAGATTGCGCAGGTCGCTGATGAACTGGCGGTCCAGATAGCCCTGCCGCTCCAGATAGGCGCGGAACAGCTCGCCCGCAGGGGTCAGATGGAGCGGGGTGTGGGAGCGGTCCAGCAGCTGAACGCCCAGCTTTCCCTCCAGCTTGGACAGGTACTGGCTCAGGTAGGGCTGAGACAGCAGGAGCTTTTCTGCGGCGCGGGAAATACTGCGCTCTTTGGCGATAGTCAGAAAATATTCCGGGTTCTTAACAAACATGTGGAGCACCTCGGTATATAGAAAATAAAATGTCGGGACAGCATAAAACGGTCCCGACATGTATTATAGCATATATTCCTATAAATTTCATGTGTTTTTGGAAATAAAATAAACCGCCGCCCCGTGTATGCGCAGGGCGGCGGTCTGCCAAGTGGTTTCCTGCTCCACTTGGATCTGGTGGCTAGAGTGAATAGATGAAGAAAGTAGGGAGGTGTGAGGAGGCCATTCCTCTCTAACCACCCACATATTAGCATAGGCTAACTCCTTCTGTCAAGCATTTTCGAGAGATTTCTCAAAAAACTTTTTTGTTCCATTCAGACCACCATGTTCCAAGGGGAAAATCAGCCGGGAGGCCAGGTCATATCGCGGCCCGCCAGCACGTGAAAGTGCAGATGGTGGACGGACTGGCCCGCCTGCTCGCCGATGTTGGAGACGATGCGGTAGCTGTCCAGGCCCAGATCCTGGGCGACCTTGGCGATGACCTCGAAAATATGGGCCACAACGGCGCTGTTCTCGGCGTTCACCTCAGCGGCGGAGCCGATATGGGCCTTGGGGATCACCAGAAAATGGGTGGGAGCCTGGGGATCGATGTCGTAGAAGGCGAAGCACTGCTCGTCCTCATAGACCTTATTGGCCGGGATCTCACCGCCTGCGATTTTGCAAAACAGACAATCAGACATTTTTCTTACCCTCCTTTGTTCCATATAGTGTCCTTATTGTACCGCAGTTTACCGGAAATGAAAAGCCCGAAAAAAGGGGGAAAAGGCGGCCGGACCATGTCCGGTCGCCCCCTGTTTTCACGGGCCTTTTGGGGTGAAGATACGCATATTATTTTTGTCTCCAGCGGAGCAGAAGGGCGGAATTGATGATGACCGCCACGGAGCCCGCATTGTGGACCAGAGCGCCCACAACGGGGCCCAGCAGGCCTGTGATGGCCAGAATAATGGCCAGGAAGTTCAGCGCCATGGAGAAGGTCAGGTTCAGCTTGATGGTCTGCATCATGCGCTGAGACAGGGCCAGCAGGTGGGGCAGCTCCTTCACGTCGTCGTCCACCAGAGCGATATCCGCCGCATCCACGGCGATATCGCTGCCCACGCCGCCCATGGCAATGCCCACGTCGGCCTTTTTCAGGGCGGGCGCATCGTTGACACCGTCGCCCATCATGCACACGGCCTCGCCCCGCTCCTGATATTCGCCGATGCGGTTCAGCTTGTCCTCAGGCAGGCACTCTGCAAAGATCTCCCGGATGCCCAGACTGCCGCCGATGGTGTTGGCGGCGCTCTCGTGGTCGCCGGTGAGGAGGACGGGCTGGACATTCAGCTGCTGGATGGCCTGCACCATCTCCGCGCTCTCCGCCCGCAGGGTGTCGGACAGCACCAGATAGCCCACGGGGACGCCCTCCACCGCCACATAGATGACGGTGGCACCCCGGTTCAGCCAGGCCTCCACCTGGGGCACAGAGCGGCCCAGCAGCTTCTCGCTGCCCGCCAGCACGGTCTTACCCTCCACCCGGGCGCTGACGCCCTTACCGGGGCGCATGACGAAGTCCTCTGCGGCGGGCAGGGGCTCACCGTGGTCCCCCTTCCAGCACCGGACCACAGCCCGGCCCAGAGGATGCTCAGAGCGCTGCTCGGCGGCGGCGGCCAGACGGTAGACCTCCTCCCCGCTCAGATCAGAGAGGGTCTCCACGGCGGTGACTCTGGGGGTGCCGCAGGTCAGGGTGCCGGTCTTGTCGAAGGCGATCTTCTTCACCTTGGCCAGCCGCTCCAAGGCGTCGCCCTCCCGGACCAGGAAGCCGTGCTTGGTGGCGTTGCCGATGGCGGCCATGATGGCGGTGGGGGTGGCCAGCACCAGAGAACAGGGACAGAACACGACCAGAATGATGACGGCCCGGATGATCTCCCCGGTGAACAGCCAGGTCAGCAGAGCGGCGGACAGGGCGCCCACCACGATCCAGGTGGCCCATCGGTCCGCCATGCCCACGATCTTGGCCTTGCCCGCGTCGGCGGACTGGACCAGACGGATCATCCGCTGGATGGAGCTGTCCTCTCCCACCTTGACGGCCTCCATGTCGAAGGAGCCGAACTGGTTCACGGTGCCGGAGCTGATCTCGTCGCCCACGGTCTTGTCCACGGGCAGGGACTCGCCGGTCATGACCGCCTGATTGATGGAGGAGGAGCCGCTGAGGATGACGCCGTCCACAGGGACGGTCTCACCGGGCCGCACCCGCAGTCTGTCGCCGATTTTGACCTCCTGGGCGGGGATGACCTTCTCCCCTGCCTCGGACAGCACGCGGGCGGTCTGCGGGGTCAGGTGGACCAGCTTCTCAATGCCGGCCCGGGCGTTGGCCACGGTCAGCTCCTCCAGCAGACCGCCCAGCTGCATGATAAATGCCACCTCACCGGCGGCGAAGTCCTCCCCGATGAGGACGGCGGCAATCAGAGCCAGGGAGACCAGCAGGTCGGCCTTCACGTCAAAGGCGGTGAGCATGCCGATGGTAGCCTCCAGGATGATGGGCAGGCCGCAGAGGACGATGGCCACCCAGGCGGGCTCAAAGGGCAGGGGAATTTTAAAAATGCTCAGGAGCAGAGCCACACCGGACACGGCCAGACAGACGATGTCCTTCCGGGTCCCGCCCCACTCCAGAAATGCTTCCAATTTTTCAATGATCTTCTTCACACACGTTCCTTCTCTCTATACCCCATAGGGTATGGGTCCAGTATACCTATGGGGGTATAGGTTGTCAAGGTGGAAAAAACAGGAGACAGTTCCAAAAACTGTCTCCTGTTGACCGATCACTGCATATTGGCGAAGCGCTCCACCGCTTTGGTGAAGTTCTCGATGGTTTTGTCGGCGTCTCCGTGCTCCAGACCGTCCCGGACACAGTGCTTGATGTGTCCCTCCAGCACCACCTGCCCCGCCTTGTGCAGAGCGCCCTTGGCGGCGTTGATCTGGGAGAGGATATCCTCGCAGGGGATGTCCTCGTCGATCATCCGGTCGATGGCCTGGACCTGGCCGATGATTTTTTTCAATCTGCGGTGCAGATTTTCAGAGTCCATACATTGTCTCATACTGTTCCTCCGTCCCTCAAAGGGTACCCGTATTATATCCGCCGGAGGAGGACTTGTCAATTTCCGCCTTCTCACGGGCCAGCTCCATCAGCTCCCGCTCCGACTGAATGTCGGAGGCGTAGGGATAGCTTCCGGAAACCTTCTCAAAGTCAGACAAAATTTTCTCCGCCTTCTCCCCGTCCTTCTCCCGGAGCAGGGCCTGGGCATAGCGCACCCGCAGGACGGAGGGGAACTTCTTCATCTGCTTCATGAAGCTTTTCACTCCGGGGGTACACAGGGCGTCCAGCTTGTCCTCCCGGCACGCCCCCATCAGCTCCACGTACATCCGGTCGCAGAGGAGCAGGCTCCGGTGGAGCCCCGCCATGCCGCTGTCCATGGTCAGCAGGTGCTCCATGAGGGCGTCGGCCTCCTCAAAGCGGTGGGCATCCATGAGCCGGTTGGCCGCAAAGACGCCCCGGGCCGCCGTCAGGCTGTCTTTCATGTCCTGGTCGGAGGGGACGGTGAACCACTCCTCGGGCATATCCCGGAGCCGCACGCCCCGGGCGGTCTGCTCCGTCACCGCCAGCTGCATCCACATGCTCTCCCGGGCGGCGGGGTTTCTCAGCAGATTTTTGGCGTTCTGGCCGTCATTGTCCACCATCCTGCTGTGGAAGGGCACCCCGTTCAGAAGGGCGTACAGAACGCCCACAAGGGCCGCCGTAACCAGGAAGGCAGACAGGAAGGGGATGGAGGGCAAAACCAGCCACAGAAGCCCGCAGAGGGCCGCTGTCAGCAGGTTCATGGCCGCACCGCCCATGTGGTACCAGAACACGGGCATATCCGCCGCCGTGCCGGGAGGCGGGGCCATGATGCATTGGCCGCCGGTGCCCGCGATGGACAGCCGCTTCAAGCGCAGCTTGCCCTCCTCCTTCAGCCACATGAAGCTCCCGATGCGGAAGGAGGAGAACCGGTAGCCCGTCAGCAGGCCGAACACCAGGTGTCCGCCCTCGTGGAGGATGATCTGGACCCAGCAGGCCAGCAGCATGGCTGCGACGGCCGCAAGCAGACCCGGCAGACCCGGCCCGGCACTCTGTGAGGACACATGGCCCAGCAGAAGGCCGCCCGCAAAGGAGACCAGGAAAAATATTGCGCCGCCCGTCAGGTACTTTCCCCATTGCTTCAGCTTCTTCATATCCATCCCTCTTTTCCGTTTTTCGAGATTTTTCTCCATTATAGCACAGAGGAGAGGGATTCCGCTATTTAAGTTTCTTTTAACGCCGCTCCTGGTTTCACCCCTTCCACCGTCCCCTCGTCCTTCGTCCCGCAGCGGCGGCGCGTCCTAGCCTCCCCCTGTGGGGGAGGTGGCAAAAGGGCTCTTCGGAACCCTTTTGACGGAGAGGGGCCGTTCCATGAAAATAGTCCTAAGCCTGTACACCTCTCAGTCATCCAGTCTGCGGACTGGATGACAGCTCCCCTAAAGGGGAGCCTTAGAACGGTGGTTTTCGGTTTGCTCTGCTATCTATTTTACTTGCTGTTTTTCGGTTGTTGTCCGAAAACTGCGGCCGCGATCTATCGCGGCCCTACATATTCTACCGGAAATACAGCCTGAAACCATGTAGGGCCGCCATATATGGCGGCCGTGTTGCAGAGGCTTCCGCGTGAAAACAGAAGAGAACGGCGGCTGTCTTTGCCCCCTTGCCTCCCCTTGAGGGGAGGTGGCACGGCGTAAGCCGTGACGGAGAGGTGTTCCCCTCGTTCTTCGTCCCGCCCGCGCGGCGGGACGAGGAACGACAGAAAAGCAAAAAGGGCCCGTCACAGAATTTTCATTCTGCGACAGGCCCTTTTGATTAAAATTGATTCGGCAGAAGTTCTTACTTCTCGCCCAGCTTGATGGCGACAAAGTTGTCGACCATAGCCAGAGCATTGTCCAGCATGAGAGGATCCTTGCCGCCGTTCCCATCCGCCCCACGGGGCGGACGGGGTCCCTTTGGATTTGAATCCTCGGGCGAAGTGAATTCGCCCTGCGGAAATTCTCCGCAGGCTCCGAATTTTATGGGCGTCGGCTTACTGCACACCCAGCTTGATGGCGACAAAGTTGTCGACCATAGCCAGAGCGTTATCCAGCATGAGAGGCTCCTTACCGCCGTTCCCATCCGCCCCACGGGGCGGACGGGGTCCCTTTGGATTTGAATCCTCGGGCGAAGTGAATTCGCCCTGCGGAAATTCTCCGCAGGCTCCGAATTTTATGGGCGTCGGCTTACTGCACACCCAGCTTGATGGCGACAAAGTTGTCGACCATAGCCAGAGCGTTATCCAGCATGAGAGGATCTTTGCCGCCGCCCATGGCGCTGTCGGGCTTGCCGCCGCCGGAGCCGCCGGCAATGGCGGAGACCTGCTTGATGATGTCGCCGGCCTTGATGCCCTTCTTCACGGCCTCCTTGCCGCAGATGGCCAGGAAGGTGATCTTGCTCTCCTTGACGGTGGCCAGAACGCCCACCACGTTGGGGTCCTTGTCCCGCATGAAGTCGCCCATGCTGCGCAGACGGTTGGCGTCGGCGTCGGGGATGGTGGCGGTCAGCACCTTCAGGCCGCCCACCTCGTGAGCGCCGAACAGGAAGCGCTCGGCCATAGCGGTGGCCTCGCGGGACTTGAACTTCTCCACCAGCTGGTTCAGGCTCTTGACCTCGTTCATGATCATCTCGGCGCGCTCGCGCAGGTCGCCGGGCTTGGTCTTGAGGGTGGCAGCGGCCTGGAACAGCATCTCCTGGTTGCGGTTCATGACCTCCAGAGAGGTGCGGCCGGTGGTAGCCTCGATACGGCGGACGCCGGAGGCCACGGAGAACTCGCTGGAGATGTGGAACACGCCCACCTTGGCGGTGTTGTCCAGGTGAGTGCCGCCGCAGAACTCCACGGAGTAGCCCTTACCCATGTCCACCACGCGGACCATGTCGCCGTACTTCTCGCCGAACAGGGCGATAGCGCCGCGCTGCTTGGCCTCCTCGATGGGCAGCTCCTCGGTGACGATGTCGTAGCCCTGGAGAATGGCCTCGTTGACCTTGGCGTTGACCTCGGCCAGCTCGTCAGCGGTCAGAGCGGAGAAGTGGGTGAAGTCGAAGCGCAGACGGTCGGGCTCCACCAGAGAACCGGCCTGGTGGACGTGATCGCCCAGCACCTCCCGCAGGACCTTGTCCAGCAGGTGGGTGGCGGAGTGGGCGCGCATGATGGCGCGGCGGCGCTCCACGTCGATGGCGGCGCTGACGGTGTCACCCAGCTTCAGAGAGCCCTCGACCACCTTACCGGTGTGCATGTACTTGCCGCCCTTGTTCTTCTGAACGTCGGTGACCTGGAAGGTCATGCCCTCGGTGGTAATAGTGCCGTGGTCGGCCACCTGGCCGCCCATCTCAGCGTAGAAGGGGGTCTTGTCCAGGACCACAATGGCCTCCACGCCGGGCATCAGCTCCTCGGCCTGCTCGTTCTCCACCACCAGAGCCACCACCTTGGCGCCCTCGATGGAGTTATTTTCGTAGCCCACGAACTCGGAGGCGGGGACGTCCTTGCCGAACTCCACACCGGCCCAGCCCAGATCGCCCAGAGCCTCACGGGCCTTACGGGCGCGCTGACGCTGCTCCTCCATCTGCTTGTGGAACTCCTTCTCGTCCAGGGTCATGCCCTGCTCCTCCACCATCTCCAGAGTCAGGTCCACGGGGAAGCCGTAGGTGTCGTACAGCTTGAAGGCGTCGGCACCGGAGAAGGTCTTCTCGCCCTTGGCCTTGTGGGCCTCCAGCATGTCGTTGAAGATCTTCAGGCCGCCGTCGATGGTCTTGGCGAAGTTCTCCTCCTCGACACGGATGACGCGGGTGATGTAGTCCTGACGCTCCCGCAGCTCGGGGTAGTGGCCCTCGTTCTCGTGGATGACGGTGTCACAGACCTTGTACAGGAAGGGCTCGTTGACGCCCAGCAGCTTGCCGTGGCGGGCAGCCCGGCGGAGCAGACGGCGCAGCACGTAGCCGCGGCCCTCGTTGGAGGGCAGAACGCCGTCGCAGATCATGAAGGAGGAGGAGCGGATGTGGTCGGTGATGACGCGCAGGCTCACGTCCATGGCGTGGGACTGGCCGTAGGAAGCGCCGGTCAGCTCGGTCACCTTGTTGGTGATGTTCATGACGGTGTCCACGTCGAACAGGGAGTCCACGTTCTGGCAGATGCAGGCCAGACGCTCCAGACCCATGCCGGTGTCGATGTTCTTCTGCTTCAGCTCGGTGTAGTGGCCCTCGCCGTCGTTGTCGAACTGGGAGAACACGTTGTTCCAGACCTCCATGTAGCGGTCGCACTCACAGCCCACGGTGCAGCCGGGCAGGCCGCAGCCGTACTCCTCGCCGCGGTCGTAGTAGATCTCAGAGCAGGGGCCGCAGGGACCGGAGCCGTGCTCCCAGAAGTTGTCTGCCTTGCCGAAGCGGAAGATGTGGTCGGCGGGGATGCCCATCTCCTTGTTCCAGATCTCAAAGGCCTCCTCGTCCTCCTCGTAGATGGAGGGGTACAGGCGGTTGGGGTCCAGGCCCACCCACTGGGGGCTGGTCAGGAACTCCCAGGACCAGTGAATGGCCTCGGTCTTGAAGTAGTCGCCGAAGGAGAAGTTGCCCAGCATCTCGAAGTAGGTGCCGTGGCGGGCGGTCTTGCCGATGTTCTCGATATCGCCGGTGCGGATACACTTCTGGCAGGTGCAGACGCGGTGACGGGGAGGCTCCTCCTCACCGGTGAACCAGGGCTTCATGGGGGCCATGCCGGAGTTGATCAGCAGCAGGGACGCATCGTTCTGGGGGATCAGGGAAAAGCTGGGGAGGCGCAGATGGCCCTTGCTCTCAAAGAAAGACAGGAACATCTCGCGCAGTTCGTTCAGGCCAAAAGGCTTGGGCTCGCTCATTGGAAATACCTCCGTTTTTATCTTCATTTCAAAAAATGACTGGTTAAATTCCGGCCTCCGCCGGGGTTTTCTTCAGGCTCAGTACTTGCGGATCTGGAGCCCCACCAGGTTCATCTGGGTGTCAAAGACGACGCGGTAGCGCACCTGCTTCTTCTCGTGGTCGGCAAAGATGACGGCCTCGCCCAGAGGCTCGCCGGCCTTCTTGTTCTCCTGGCCGGTGGCCATGGCGCTGGACTCGGACACATACTTGCCCGCCTTCTCGTTGATGGACTCCATCAGGTCCCGGATCTGGCCGGGGGCGACCCCTGCGGCCACATCGGAACGCATCAGGTCCACGATCTCGAAATACTGCTCATCGACCAGCATTTTCACGATCTTCCGGCCCTCGTCGATGACAGCGGCCTCGGTCATGCCCTCAGGCAGGGGCGTTCCCTCAGGCGTTCCGCCGGGCTTACAGCCTGCCAGCAGGAACAGAGACAGGCCCATGACCACCGCAAGGAACAGAGCGGATAACTTCTTCATGGTTGGTTCCTCCCTTAAAATTTTCGGTTTTTAAAATAAAAAACGCCCCTGACAAACGTCAGGGGCGGAAAAATCCACGGTACCACCCTGATTATCCCAAAACGGGCATCTCAGCCATCCTGTAACGGGGATGAACCGTCCCGGTCTCCCGGGCCGCTCCGAAGTGGCGCGTACAGCTTCTGCGCCGAGGGCTCTCACTGTCCCCTCTCGCTCCTGGGCTTTGGCTGTACTTAGCTTCGTCAACACATTTACTGCCACATTATATCATATTCCATGGCCGTGTCAACCATTCAGACACAATTTTTTCTGTTTGTCCCGTTCCGTCCGGGACTGCTCCGGGCCGGTCAGGAGAATTTTTCCGGCTTTTTTAAAAAACTTTCCTTTTTCCTGTTGACATTTCCCCCTCTGCATGGTATGATTCATCTTGCTCTGATTGATACCCCAATCCGTGCATGACTCGGAGAGGTGTCCGAGTGGTTTAAGGAGCCGGTCTTGAAAACCGGTGACTCGCAAGAGCCGTGGGTTCGAATCCCACTCTCTCCGCCATTTTTTAATAAGTATTGTTTACTTATCGCCATGCAGAAGTACCCAAGTGGCTATAAGGGGCTCCCCTGCTAAGGGAGTAGACGGATAACTCCGTGCGAGGGTTCGAATCCCTCCTTCT
>SAMEA104404100__coassemble_994_pt1 | contig 27937 bp, 26 predicted proteins | sample SAMEA104404100__metabat2_low_PE_092 | metagenome-assembled genome bin SAMEA104404100 (sample SAMEA104404100) | Balaenoptera acutorostrata | reverse complement strand
TTCACTCTTCTCTATATATAAATGAACCCCGGAGCGGTCCAGCCGCCCCGGGGTTTTCTGTGTTTATACAAGGAACTCACACCAGGCCCATGGCCCACTCCACCGCCAGGGCCACCACCACCACAAGCAGGGAGATCACAAAGCCGTGGAGCATGGGGCCGGGACCGGCCTTCCGCATCTCACGGTAGCTGGTGTTCAGACCGATGGCGGCCAGAGCGGCCACCATGAGGAACTTGCTGACCTCCTTGGCGCTCCGGGAGAGGGCAGGGGAGATGAAACCCATGCTGTTCAGTCCCGCCAGAGCCAGAAAGCCCAGGATGAACCAGGGAAAGAGAGACAGGACGGACACGCCGCTCTGTTCCACGTCCTCGGCCTGAGCGGCCTTCTTTTTCAGATGGACGTTGAGGAAGGCGAAGGTCAGCACGGTGGGAATGATGGCCAGGGTGCGGGTCAGCTTCACCATGGTGGCGAAGTCACCTGCCGCCTCGCTGAAGGCGTAGCCCGCCGCCACCACGCTGGAGGTGTCATTGACGGCGGTGCCGGACCACAGGCCGTAGGCCATATCGCTGAGCCCCATGGCCCGGCCCATGATGGGGAAGAGGACGATCATGGCCATGTCAAAGAGGAAGGTGGCGGACATGGCGAAGGCAATGTCGGTGTCCTCTGCATCAATGACCGGGGCGATGGCGGCAATGGCGGAGCCGCCGCAGATGCCGGTGCCTGCGGAGATCAGATTGGACATTTTCCAGTTGAGCCCGAAGAATTTACCAACAAAATAACCTCCGCCAAAGCAGGTCAGCAGGGTAAAGCACATGACGGACAGGGACATTTTGCCCACGGTGAGGATGGTGGCCATGTTGAGGGAGGCACCCAGCAGGATGATGGCCAGCTTCAGCACTTTCTTGGAGGTGAACTTCAGACCGGGCCGGAGGGTGGGCAGGTCCAGCCGGGCATTGAGGAACATACCGATAAACAGGGCGATGACGGACGCGCCGATGAGGGGGACGGGCAGGAGGCGCTCCAGCCAGCGGGCACAGAGGGCGATGACCACCGCGGCCAGGAATCCGGGGAGGTATTTGATGAATTTATTGGTGATATCCATGAGAAATCCGCTCCGTTCATAGAAATTGTTGAGGTTATGGTATCATAAATGATTGATAAAGAAAAATAATCATTTTTAATAAGTTAATAATAATTAGTAATATAACAAAAAATTGTGCAATTTGGGCCAAGATTTAATTGACGAATGGGGCTGAGGTGTATAATATTGGGTTATACCACAAAAATCCGATAAAATGTCGGACAGGAGCGGGTCCGTTCCCCGGCCGTTTTTCCGAAAAACGGCGGATGGAAACTTTTGCGGAAAACTGGAAATTTTTCTGGAAAATATGATTCAAGATGAACCATGTCCGAAATGGGAGAAAACGGTTTGACCGGAGGAATAAACTGTACTACCATAGCAATACCATGAAAATACGGTTGAAAAATCCATCCCGCGCAGAACGGAATCCCGATCAGATATCTCTGTAAAATTGAGGAGAAGAAAGAGAGGAAGCAATATGAACAGCAAGTTCAAGCGACTGCTCAGCACCATGCTGGCGTCTGTCCTGTGCGTCAGCACGGCGGTCCAGACCGGCGCGGCCCAGAGCACTCCCGGCTCTGTGGACGTAGCGGACCGGGCTGTGGCCTTCTACGAGGGCGCAGACAGTGAATTCGTGAAGATCTCCCACCCGGAGAAGCCCGCCTCTACCGAGACTACCAACGTGACCGACGGAATCCTGGACTATCTGGGCGACGGCAAGATGGGCGTCCCCGGCGTGACCCCCGGAGCCAACGGCCAGGGCGACCGGGGCCAGAGCTACTCCTGGGCCGCCGTTTCCCACGGCGACTGGATGTACGTGGCGACCCAGTACAACCCCATGATGACCACCGTGGGTCTGATGGACACCGGACTGGGCCACAGCTTCGACCCCGACACCCTGAAAGCCATCCTGAACGCCATGTTTCGGGGCGAGTTCTTCGTGGGCGAGGAGGACGGCAAGGACCCCGGCTCCGTCCTGTCCAAGATCAATGTCAAGACCGGCGAGGTCAAGCTGCTGATGTCCAAGGCCACCACCGGCACCAACGTCAACTTCCGCAACGCCCTGGAGTTCCAGGGCAAGCTGTACTTCTGCGGTGCGGTCAACGGCATCCCCAGTATCTACGAGGTGGACGCCGACAACAACGACAAGATCACCTGCGTCTTCCAGGACGAGACTATGAAGAAGCCCGGTGCCTGGAACGAGGCGCTGAAGAAGCAGATCAGCCCCACTATCCGGGGTATGTCCGTCTATGACGGCTGTCTGGTCATCAACTGCGTGGGCCTGGACGAGAACCCCTACGTGGCCATCTCCAAGGACCCCTCCCAGGGCTTCAGCAAGATCGCCTTTGCCTGGGCTGACGATGCCCACACCGTCCCCGGCGAGCTGTTGGGCTACCCCGCCTGCCACTTTGACGACGTGATCTACGGCGGCTCCATCTGGGACGTCACGCCCTTCAACGGCGACCTGTATGTGGCCATCTGCACCGGTACCCCTGAGAACTCCCCTGACGGCGGCAAGACCATGCAGTCCTTCGCCATCCTCCGCGGCGAGTACCAGGGCGACCCCGAGCAGCGGGAGTCCTGGACCTGGACCCCTGTCATCGGCGACAAGGCCGACGGCGCCAAGTACACCTTCGGCATCGACCCCCAGCGTACCCGCGGCAGCGCCTGCACCCTGATGGTTCATGACGATTACCTGTATATCGGCGAGTACAACGACACTGAGATCGCCATCGTCAACCTGATGTTCCAGAAGGACGCCAGCTTCCTGGCCGACAACCTGGAGCAGTCCGTCAGCCTGTACCGCATGGACAAGAACGAGAATATCGAGCTGGTCATGGGCGATCCCACCGATATGTTCCCCAAGAGCCTGTCCGGCATGGGCTCCGGCTTCGACCAGCACACCAACCAGTATATCTGGCGCATGGACACCTTCCAGGACAAGCTGTATATCGGCACCTTTGACGAGGGCAGCCTGCTGTATACCGTGGGCCAGATCAGCAACGGCGACATCTTCGAGCTGACCCCCGAGCAGTGGGAGCGCCAGCTGAAGTACATCAAGGAGCTGCTGGACCAGCTCCAGAAGCCCCTGCCCGAGGAGGGCGTGTCCACCCTCAGCGTGGATCAGCAGTCCGCTCTGGAGCAGATCGCCGCCGCCTACACCGTCTACGAGAACGGTGCGGCCCTCATGAGCAGCGAGATCACCGATTTCACCGGCCTCCAGCTGGCCCTGCTGGGTCTGACGCAGCAGCTGGAGATGCCTGAGGACTGGACCGTGGAGCAGCAGCTGGACTTCAAGCTCCGCTTCAACGAGTTCTATCAGTCCATGTATTCCTTCTACAGCCGGGAGGACAACCGAAACGCCGTGCCCGCCGAGATCCGGCAGGTCTACGACTCCGTGCTGAACGGCATCACCGCCGACAAGATCGCCTCTCTGGCCCGCTGTGCCTACTACCTCAAGGACACCCAGCGGGGCTTTGACCTGATGACCACCGAGGACGGCGTCCACTTCGACTGCATCACCCGCACCGGCATGGGCGACAACCACAACCAGGGCCTGCGCGTGTTTGCCGTCAACGACAGCCCCGCCAACCCCTGGCTGTGCATCGGCACCGCCAACCCCTTCTACGGCACTCAGATCTGGAGACTCCAGAATGAGGATATGGCATTCCCCGCTGTGTTCCCCTTCCTCGATGTGAACGAGAACGACTGGTTCTATGACGGCGTCCGCTTCACCTGGGAGCGGGGCCTGTTCAACGGCATTACCCCCAACCAGTTCGGCCCTGAGATCCGCATGACCCGCGCCATGCTGGCCCAGGTCCTCTACGGCATGGAGGGAAAGCCCGCCGTGGAGGAGAAGCTGGACTTCTCTGACGTGGCCGCCGACGCCTGGTACGCCGACGCGGTCCGCTGGGCCGTGGCTGAGGGCGTCATGTCCGGCTACGGAGACGGCAAGTTCGGCCCCGAGGACGTGGTCACCCGGGAGCAGCTGGCCGTCATCCTGTACGCCCTGGCCGACCGCCCCGCCGCCGGGCAGGAGCTGACCTTCGCCGACAAGGCCGAGGCCTCCGACTGGGCCGTGGATGCCCTGCGCTGGTGCGTGGAGCACGGCATCATGGCCGGTGTGGGCGGCAACCGCCTGGCCCCCAAGGCCACCGCTACCCGCGCCGAGTGCGCTGTCATGCTGATGCAGTTCATCAAGCTGGCCGCCGAGTAAGCGGAAAATCCCCCGAATTGAAAGACCGGCTCAGATTTTCTGAGCCGGTCTTTTTCGCTTTTATGCACAAAAGTGTCCCGCTCCCTTGCTGAATGGGGCGGGACACTCTATAATAGAAGTTGATAAGAAAGAGATTTCTCATTTTAAAAACTTATGGGGGAAGAGGAACCATGCTGGACAACCGGGTATACACCTTTTTGAAGCTCTGCGAGCTGATGAACTACAGACGGACGGCGGAGGCGCTGAACATGACCCAGCCCGCCGTGACCCAGCACATTCACGTGCTGGAGCGGGAGTACGGCTGTCCGCTGTTCCACTACAACGGCCATATGCTCCACCAGACGGAGCAGTGCCTGGAGTTGGAGCGCCACCTGCGGGCGGAGGTCTACAACGAGCGGGCCTTCCGGGAGGCGCTGAAGCGTCCGGCGGCCACCCATATCGCCATCGGAGCTACCAAGACCATCGGGGACTACACCATCGAGCACCAGGTGCTGGACCTGCTGGGCCGGGAGGACGTGGAGCTGGAATTGATCATCGACAACACCATCAACCTGCTGGCCAAGCTCAACGCCATGGAGCTGGACTTCCTGCTGGTGGAGGGCTTCGTGGACAAGGAGAGCTACGGCACCTCCCTCATCAAGGAGGAGGTGCTCACCGGCATCTGTGCCACGGACCACCCCTTCGCGGGGCAGTCCGTGTCCCTGGATCGGCTCTTTCAGGAGCATATCATCCTCCGGGAGAGCGGTTCCGGCACCCGGGCGGTCTTTGAGGAGTTTCTCTACGAGCGGGGCTACAGCGTGTCCCGGTTCCGGCGGCGGTCCGTCATCAGCAGCTTCAAGCTCATTGAAAAGGCGGTGTCCGATGGCATGGGGGTGTCCTTCGTCTATGAATCCATCCCCAAAAGCAGCGAGACCCTGGCCACCTTCCGCATCGAAGGGGCCAGGATCTCCCATGAGTTCAATGTGGTATTTTTGAAAAACTCCTCGGTGGAGGAGAAGCTGGCCCAGCTGAAGCTGTAATTACAGGTCCAGAGCGGCCAGAGCGGCCTTCAGGGCCTCCCCGTCCTCGCGGTTGGGGTGGCAGGCGGCGGCGTCGTAGTTCCGGACGCTGACCTGGAGCATCTGGTCCTCGGGGTGCATCCGCAGCATCTCCACATAGCGGGCCCGGACCTCCAGAGGCATCTTGCCCTGGCAGTAGAAGTGGCCGATGATCTCGTTGCTGTCGTCCAGCAGCTCAGCGGCCCGCTGATACAGCTTGTCGTAGTAGTCGTCGCTGCCGAAGCCGCAGGTGCCGAACAGGAACACCTTCTTGCCGTGCAGGGACTTGGCGACTTCCTGGGCCTTCTCGTCCATCTGGCCCCGGTTGGTCCAGGAGCCGAGGAACACCACCTCGGCCTCGTCGGCAGAGGGGACCAGCCGGTCGCGGCAGGCATCTTCGATCAGGTCGGCCAGCAGCTGGGTGTTGCCGGTACGGCTGGAACAGAATACATATGCTCTCATGCAAATTCCTCCAAAGAATATGGACTTGAGGTCAGCAGTCAGTAGATGGTCTCGACCTCGTTCAGACCATAGGCGGCCTTGAATTCCTCTAAATCAGCTTCGGAGCGGATCAGCATGACCTCCCGGAATGTTCCGGAACGGACATCGCGAAACCCGGCCACCTGCTCCCCGGTGCATATGCTGCACCGCACCGCGGGCCGCAGATTCTCCCGGTCATAGTCCAGGACTGACGAACTCTCCTCTTTCCGTTTCCAGAACATGGGAACACCTCCGGCCATTGGTAAGTAATATTATAGACGCGGCTGGGCCGGGATGCAATTCAGCCCAGTTCAGTATAAAAACCGAAGTGCAAAAAATGAAAGGGAACGGTAGTGGTTCCTTCAAATTTTAAGTTGTAAAAAGAAAAGACGGGGCGTATACTGTAAGAAAAGGCCTGCGGCGGCAGACCGAGATCTTGACACAGGGAGGGCCGGCCGCCTGCGGCCGACCCTTTTTTAAAAACACCCGGAACAGGGGGAAAACACATGAAACTGACAGGGATCGCCATGCGCAACGGCGTGGCCATCGGCCGGGTCCTGCGCTACGAGCCGGACAACCCCGAGCTGGGGAGCGTTCCGGAGGTGTGCGCAGGCACCGAGGACCAGCGGGAGCGCTATGTCCGGGCGGTGGAGGCCGTGGGGAGCCAGCTGAAAAACCTGGTCAAGCAGTCCAGAGACGAGGAGCAGGAGCACGGAGATATCTTCTATGCCCAGATCGCCATGCTGGAGGATAAGGGCCTGAACCGGGATGTGGAGGAGGCCATCACCGGGCGTTCCCTCTGTGCCGAGGCGGCCATCCGGGAGATCTATGCCAAGTACGAGGGGATGCTGAACGAGAATCCGGTCCCTCTCATCCGGGAGCGGGCCGCCGACCTGCGGGATATCGAGCTCCGGCTCCTCCGCTGTCTCTCCGGCCAGACCCACCACGGGCTGAGCCGTCTCCGGGGCCCCGTTGTGGTGGTGGCAAGGGACCTGCTGCCCTCTGACACCGCCACCATGGACCGGGCCAACGTGCTGGCCATCGTCACCGAGGAGGGGAGCCAGACCTCCCACGCCGGGATCATCGCCCGCAGCTACGGGATCCCCGCCGTGCTGGGGGTGAAGGACGCCATGACCGCCCTCAACGAGGGCGAGACGGTGGTGGTGGACGGCCGGGAGGGCTTGGTGATGACCGACCTGCCCGCCGAGGAGATGGAGTACTACCGGCTCCTGCGCAACAGGCTGGAGGCCAAGAAGAAGGCCCACAGCGGTCTGCGCTGTGTGGAGCCCATCACGAAGGACGGAAAACGGGTCCGGGTGGAGCTGAACATGGAGAGCCTGACCCCGGAGGTGCTGGACGCCAGGCCCTGTGTGGACGGCGTGGGCCTGTTCCGCACGGAATTTCTGTATATGAACCGCTGGGAGCTCCCCGGCGAGGAGGAGCAGTACCAGGTCTACCGCCGGGTGCTGGAGGCATTCCCGGGCAAGCCGGTGGTCCTGCGGACCCTGGATATCGGCGGGGACAAGCACAGCGACTGTCTGCAGCTGCCCCACGAGGAGAACCCGTTCCTGGGCTGCCGGGCCCTGCGGCTGTGCCTCCAGCGGGAGGAGGTCTTTCTGACCCAGCTCCGGGCCATTTTACGGGCGGCCTTCTACGGCGATTTGCGAATACTTCTGCCCATGGTCAGCAGCGTGGAGGATATCCGGGCGGCCCGCGCCGTCATGGAGACCGCCGTGAAGCAGCTGGAGCAGCGGGAAAAAGAGACGGGCAGGCCCATTCCCCACCGCCGCCGGGTGCCTCTGGGCGTGATGATCGAGATCCCCTCCATCGCCATGTCCGCCGATCTGGCCGCCTGTGAGGCGGACTTTGCCAGCATCGGCACCAACGATTTGTGCCAGTACATGATGGCGGCGGACCGGAAAAACGCCGCCGTCGCCCCCTATTACCGCACCTTCCACCCGGCCATGCTGCGGCTCATCCGCCATGTGGTGACGGTGTTCCACCGCCAGTTCAAAGAGGTGGCCGTCTGCGGCGAAATGGCGGGAGACCCCATGGGGGCTCTGGCCCTGCTGGGTCTGGGGGTGGACACCCTGAGTATGGGCGCATCCTCCCTCACCGAGGTGAAGCGGATGATCACCTCTATCGACCTGGCGGATGTGACCGCCAGGACGGAGGAGCTCTGCCTGCACCCGCTGGCGAAGGATATTCAGGACGGACTTCAAAAATACATGGACAAGCATCTGGAGTAAGGATAACTTCTGGCCTGCGGTGAACGGTCCTTCACCGCAGGCATTTTTCTGAGAGGACCCGGCCAAAGGAGGCAAACACACATGAAGAAAACCATTGAAGAACAGATCGAGGCGCGCTGTCCCCTGGCGGGCCGGGGAAACCACCCGGAGGATACGGTGGTGCAGGTGGGAGAGGTCAAGGTGGGCGGCGGAAATTTCGCCATGATCGGCGGGCCATGCTCCGTGGAGAGCCGGGAACAGGTGCTGACCATCGCAGAGGCGGTGAAGGCCGCAGGCGGCAATATGCTCCGGGGCGGCGCCTTCAAGCCCCGCACCTCACCCTATGAGTTCCAGGGCCTTGGAGAGGAGGGCATCCGCCTGTTGGTGGAGGCGGGCCGGGAGACTGGTCTGCCCGTGGTCACCGAGATCGTCAGCGCCGAGCATCTGCCCCTCTATGATAAGGTGGACGTCTTGCAGGTGGGCACCCGGAGCATGCAGAATTTTGAGCTGCTGAAGGCGCTGGGCCGCTGTGAAAAGCCCATCCTGCTGAAGCGGGGTCTGGGCAACACCCTGGAGGAATTACTGCTCAGCGCGGAATATATCATGCGGGAGGGCAACCGGCAGGTCATGCTGTGTGAGCGGGGCATCCGCACCTTCACAGCCGTCACCCGGAACACCCTGGACCTGTCCGCCGTGCCGGTGCTCCACGCCATGAGCCATCTGCCCGTCATCGTGGACCCCAGCCACGCCACCGGAAAGGCACCCTATGTGGGGCCCATGGCCCTGGCCGCCGCCGCCTGCGGCTCCGACGGCCTCATCATCGAGGTCCACAACAACCCCGCCTGCGCCCTCAGCGACGGCCCTCAGGCCCTTCTCCCGGAGGAGTTCGCCAAGGTGGCCCGTCAGGTGGAGGAGATCCGGTCCGTCCTGCGGGAGTGAAGGAGAGTTCTATGAAAAAAATCACCGTTTCCGCCTCCAGCACCTATGAGGTGTGCATCGGAGCGGGACTTTTAGAACAGGTGGGGGCCCTGTCCACGCCCCTGTTGAAGGGCAGAGGGGCGGTCATCCTGTCCGACAGCCACGTCTGGCCCCTCTACGGTCAGCGGGTGCAGGAGAGCCTGGAAAATGCCGGATTTACGGTAAAACACTTCGTCTTTCCCGCCGGGGAGCGGTCCAAGACCCCGGAGACCCTGCTGAATTTCATCACCTTTCTGGCCCAAAAACAGCTGACCCGCAGCGACGCCGTGTTCGCTCTGGGCGGCGGCGTCACCGGGGACCTGGGCGGACTGGCGGCGGCCCTCTATCTGCGGGGCCTGCCCTGCGTCCAGCTGCCCACCTCTCTGCTGGCCATGGTGGACTCCTCCGTGGGCGGCAAGACCGCCGTGGACCTGCCTGAGGGCAAGAACCTGATGGGGACCTTCACTCAGCCTAAGCTGGTTCTCTGTGACCCGCTGGCGTTGGAAACGCTGGACCCCGCCGTCCGGGCCGAGGGCTGGGCCGAGATCATCAAATACGGCATGCTGGGTTCTGCGGACCTGCTGGATACCCTGGAGGCAGGGGAAGAGCAGGTGGACATTGAGGAGATCATCGCCCACTGTGTGGCCATGAAGCGGGATGTGGTTGCCTCCGACGAGCAGGACCAGGGAGCGCGGCAGATCCTGAACTTCGGCCACACCATCGGCCACGCCATCGAGCGCTGCGGCGGCTACCGCTTCTACCACGGCGAGGGGGTGGCCATGGGCATGGCCATCATGACCAGAGCCTGTGTGAAGCTGGGCCGCTGTCCCGCCGCCTGTGAGGAAGTTCTGGAGCGGCTGTTGAAGCGGTACCATCTGCCCAACACCTGCCCCATGGGCAGGGAGGAGCTGTTGGACGCCGCCCGGGCCGACAAGAAGCGCCGGGGTGACGCCATCACCCTCATTCAGCCGGAGGCGGTGGGGCGCTGTGTCCTCCGCCGGACCGATTACGCAGAATTGAATCAGATTTTAAGATTGGGGATGGAGCCATGAAAACTGTCATCGTACATCCAGGCAAGCTGATGGGGACCGTCACGCCGCCCGCCAGCAAGAGCCAGCTGCACCGCATTCTCATCGGACAGATGCTGTCCGGCTCCGCCCTGCGCCCGGAAGCCAGGGGAGAGGGCGAGGACATCGCCGCCACCCGCCGCTGTCTGGCGGCTCTGGCAGAGCGCAAAAGAGAGCTTCCCCGGCTGGACTGCGGCCAGTCCGGCTCCACCCTCCGCTTCCTCATCCCCGTGGCCCTGACCCTCCGGGGCGGCGGTATCTTCACCGGCGCGGGCCGGCTGATGGAGCGGAGCTTACAGCCCTATTTCGACATTTTTGAAGAGAAAAACATCCGCTGTACCTTAGAAGACAACACCCTCACCGTGGAGGGCAGGCTGATCTCCGGGGAGTACACCCTGCCCGGGGACGTGTCCAGCCAGTTCATCACCGGACTGCTGTTCGCCCTGCCCGGTCTGAAGGGGGACAGCCGCATCACCCTCACCACTCCGCTGGAGAGCCGCCCCTATGTGGACATGACTATGGACCTGCTGGGCCGCTTCGGCATCGAGGTCCGCCGGGAGGACAAGGGATATTTCATCCCCGGCGGCCAATGCTGGCAGGCGGCGGAGCACCTGTGCCCGGAGGCTGACTGGTCCCAGGGGGCCTTCTGGTACGCCGCCAACTTTCTGGACTCCCAGATCAAAATTTCCGGTCTGAACCCCCAGTCTGTCCAGGGCGACCGGCAGATCGGCATGTGGTACTGGACCATGGCCCGGCCCGGGGAGGCGGAGCTGGACCTGTCCCAGAACCCGGACCTGCTCCCCGCCGCCGCCCTCATGGCGGCCTTCCGGGTGGGAGAGACCCGGTTCACCCACGCCGCCCGGCTCCGGGACAAGGAGAGCGACCGGCTCTCCGCCGTGGCCCAGGTGCTGACCCTGCTGGGCGCCAGAGTGGAGGAGCGGCCCGACGGGCTCATTCTCCACGGCCCCTGTGAGTTACAGGGCGGCGTGACGGTGGACTGCAAGGGGGATCACCGCATCGCCATGATGGCCGCCATCGCCGCCACCAAATGCAAGGAGCCCGTGACCATCCCCGACGCCGGGTGCGTGGAGAAGTCCTACCCCGGCTTCTGGGAGCACTTCGGCCAGTTGGGAGGAAAATTTGATGTCCTCATTCCGGGGTAAAAATTTAAATATCACCATCTTCGGCCAGTCCCACGCCCCGGCCATCGGCGTGGTGGTGGAGGGACTGCCCGCCGGAGAAACCATTGATTTAGACCGGCTCAACGCCTTTTTACAGCGGCGCGCACCGGGAAAAAGTCCCCTTGCCACCGCGAGAAAAGAGGCGGACGCACCGAAAATTCTGGGCGGACTGCTGGACGGGGTGACCTGCGGGGCCCCGCTGGCCGCCGTCATCGAAAACCGCGATATGCGCTCCAAGGATTACGAGCATCTGAAGGACGTGCCCCGGCCCGGCCACGCCGACTTCGCCGCTCAGATGAAGTACGGTGGAGCGCAGGACGTCCGGGGCGGCGGGGCTTTTTCCGGCCGCATGACCGCGCCTCTGTGCATCGCGGGCGGTGTGGCCCTGCAAATGCTGGAACGGCGGGGCGTGAAAATCTGCGCCCATATCCGCTCTATCGGAGCCATTTCCGACCGGCCCCTGGACCCTATGGGGGAGCCGCCGAAAATCTTTGAAGAATTGAACCGCTCCACCTTCCCCGTGCTGGACCCGGAGGCAGGGGAGCGGATGCAGAGGGAGATCTTATCCGCCAAGGCCGACGGCGACTCCCTCGGCGGTGTGGTGGAGTGTCTTGTCTCCGGCCTGCCCGCCGGACTGGGCGGCCCGCTCTTCGACGGGTTGGAGGGGAAAATTTCTCTGGCCCTCTTCGCCATCCCTGCCGTGAAGGGGGTGGAGTTCGGCGCGGGCTTCGGCTGTGCCGGGCTCCGGGGTTCGGAGAACAACGACCCCTTTGTGCTGAAAGACGGCCAGGTGCGGACGAAAACCAACCGGGCGGGCGGCATTCTGGGCGGAATTTCCACCGGAATGCCCCTGATTTTCCGGGCGGCCTTCAAGCCCACGCCCTCCATCGCAAAGGAACAGGACAGCGTGAGTTTGTCCCGAATGGAGCCGGAGAAACTGACCATCAGGGGCCGCCATGACCCCTGTATCGTCCCCAGAGCCGTCCCGGTGGTGGAGGCTGCCGCCGCCCTGGTCCTGCTGGACGAACTTCTGTGAGCTGTGAGGTGTATTGACTGATGGAATCCATGGAAGAACTGAGAGCGGAGATCGACCGCATCGACCGGGCGCTGGTGCCCCTGCTCTGCGCCCGGATGGCGGTGACGGACCGGGTGGGAGCCTATAAAAAGCCCCGAAATTTACCCGTGCTGGCCCCGGAGCGGGAGCAGTCCCTGTTGCAGAAAATCGCCGCTCTGGCCGGAGAGGAGCAGAAAGAGGCCCTGCTGACCATCTACCGGGGCATCCTCTCCGCCAGCCGGGCCGGACAGAAGAAACAGGGGTGTGGGTGTTACGGTCTGCTGGGCGAAAAGCTGGGCCACAGCTATTCCCCGAAAATCCATGACCTGCTGGGCGGCTACCCCTACGACCTCATCGAGTTGAAGCCGGAGGAACTGGGAGACTTCCTGCAAGCCGGGAACTTCGACGGGCTCAACGTCACCATGCCCTATAAGAAGGCCGTCATCCCCTACTGCAAGACCCTGACCGACCGGGCAAAGGCCCTGGGGAGCGTGAACACCATCGTCCGTCAGCCCGACGGCACCCTTCTGGGCCACAATACCGACTACGAGGGCTTCCGGTACCTGTTAAAAAGCGCAGACGCAAACATTGCAGGGAAGAAGGCTCTGGTGCTGGGCAGCGGCGGGGCCTCTCTGACTGTGCAGGCGGTGCTGAAGGAGCTGGGCGCGTCCTCTGTGGTGGTCATCTCCCGGAGCGGCCCGGACAACTACGAAAATATCACAAACCACGCCGACACCAGCTTTATCGTCAACGCCACCCCCGTGGGCATGTACCCCAGCAACGGGGAATGCCGGGTGCAGCCGGAGGAATTCCCCCGGTTGGAGGGGGTATTCGATCTGGTGTACAACCCGCTGAAAACCAAGCTGATTTTGGAGGCGGAGCGGCTCCATATTAACTGTCAGGGCGGCTTGGGGATGCTGGTGGCCCAGGCCAGAGGCTCCGCAGAACTGTTTTTGGAGCGGTCCATCCCCGACACCGTGGTGGAGGAGATCACAGAACAACTGACCCGCTCCGTCCGAAACATTCTGCTCATCGGCATGCCGGGGAGCGGGAAAACCACCGTGGGCCGGGCGCTGGCCCAGAAGCTGGGCCGCCCCTTCTCCGACCTGGACAGCTTGATCGAGGAGAAGGCAGGGAAATCCATCCCGGCCATCTTCGCCGAGGCAGGGGAGGAGTCCTTCCGCCGTTTGGAGCATGAGATTTTACGGCAGGAGAGCAAACGCTCCGGCATTGTCATCTCCTGCGGCGGCGGCATTGTCACCCGGCCCGTAAATCTCCCCTTCCTCCATGAAAATTCCCTGGTGGTGTATCTGCGCCGGCCTCTGGAGGAGTTATCCACAGAGGGACGGCCCCTGTCCCAGAGCCGGAACGTGGAGGAATTGTACCGGGAGCGGAAGCCCCTCTACGAGGGGAACGCCGACCTGATTGTGGACAATACCACGGTGCAGGATACCGTGGACGAGATCGTGAGGAGGGTATTCGGATGAAAATTCTGGTGCTCAACGGCCCCAATCTGAATATGCTGGGCATCCGGGAGCCGGAGATCTACGGCAGACAGGACTACCGGGCTCTGGAAAATCTGATCTACGACACCTGCCGTCAGCTGGGCGTGGAGGTGGAGGTGTACCAGTCCAACCACGAGGGCGCTCTGGTGGACAAGATCCAGCTGGCCTACGGCAATACCGACGCCATCGTCATCAACCCCGCCGCCTACACCCACACCAGCATCGCCATTCTGGACGCGCTGAAGGCGGTGGCCATCCCCGCCGTGGAGGTCCATCTGTCCGACGTGAACCAGCGGGAGGACTTCCGTAAAATTTCCTATGCGGGCATGGCCTGTGAGAAAACCATCACCGGGCTGGGCTTCCAGGGCTACGTACTGGCTCTGTGTTATCTGGCAGAGAAGTACCGCTGAGAAAAGCGCCCTCCGGGGCGCTTTTTCCCGCTTACAGCGAATGGGAATTGAATTTTCTGAGGAAATTCGCTATAATATGGAATCAGAAAACCATACTGAAATAGGAGTCGTTCACTATGAGTGAGTTAGCATATAAATCTATGGACACCCTGGAGCTGCCCCGCGTGCTGGACCTGCTGGCCCAGGGAGCCGTCACAGACGAGGGCAAGGACCGCTGCCGGGCCCTGCGCCCCATGACCGACTTTGACGACGTGGAGCGGGCTCAGGCCGAGACCTCCGCCGCCGTCAAGCTGATGATCCTCCGGGGCAGCCCCGCCTTCTCCGGGGTGCGGCCCGTGGCCGCCAGTCTCCAGCGGGCCCAGATGGGCGGCAGTCTGAACACCCGTGAGCTCATGGGCATTGCCGCCGTCCTCCGGGCCGCCCGCACCGCCGCCGACTACGGCATGGGCGAGGAGAAGAGCCCCATTGCCCATCTGTTCCGGGCCCTGACCCCCAACCGCTATCTGGAGGACACCATCACCACCTCCATTCTGGGCGAGGACGAGATCGCCGACGCGGCCAGCCCCGAGCTGGCCGCCATCCGCCGCCATATGCGGGCCACCGAGGCCAAGGTGAGAGATATCCTGCAGAGATTGATCTCCTCCAACCAGTCCAAGTATTTACAGGAATCCATCATCACCATCCGCTCCAACCGGTACGTGGTCCCCGTCAAGTCCGAGCATAAAAACGCCATTCCCGGTCTGGTCCACGATGTGTCCTCCTCCGGCTCCACCTTCTTCATCGAGCCCATGGGCGTGGTGAAGGCCAACAACGAGCTCCGGGAGCTGGCCGCCAAGGAGGAGAAGGAGATCGCCCGCATTCTGGCCCAGATGTCCTCCGACTGCGCCGACCACCGGGAGGACATTCTGGAGAACTACCGGACGCTGGTGTGGCTGGACGAGATCTTCGCCCGGGCCAAGCTGTCCATGAAGCTGAACTGCACCGAGCCCAAGCTGTCCAAGGAGTATCTGTACCTGCGGGGCGCCAGACACCCTCTGCTGGACCAGAAAACCGCCGTGGCCAACGATCTGGCCCTGGGTAAGGATTTCGACACCCTGGTCATCACCGGCCCCAACACCGGCGGTAAGACCGTCACCCTGAAAACCCTGGGCCTTATCACCCTGATGGCCCAGTGCGGCCTCCACGTCCCCGCCAAGGACGACTCCACCGTCCGGGTCTACGGACACGTGCTGGCCGACATCGGCGACGAGCAGAGCATTGACCAGTCCCTGTCCACCTTCTCCTCCCACATGACCAACATCGTGGGCATTCTGGAGGAGGCCGACGACGACACCCTGATCCTCTTCGACGAGCTGGGCGCAGGCACCGACCCCATCGAGGGCGCGGCCCTGGCCGCCGCTATCATCGAGAGCGCCAGAGCCCTGGGCTCTCAGGTGGCCGCCACCACCCACTATGCCGAGCTGAAGGTCTACGCCATGACCACCGAGGGGGTGGAGAACGCCTCCTGCGAGTTCAACGTGGAGACCCTGGCCCCTACCTACCGTCTGGTCATGGGCATTCCGGGAAAATCCAACGCATTTGCCATCTCCCGCAGACTGGGTCTGCCGGAGTATATCATCGAAAAAGCCGCTGCCCGTCTGGATGCGGAGAACGTCCGGTTCGAGGACGTGCTGACCCGTCTGGACCAGCAGAGACAGGAGATGGAGCGGGAGCGCACCGAGGCCCGCCGCCTCAAGCTGGAGATGGAGCAGTCCGCCGCCAAGGCCAGAGAGTACAAGGAGAAGCTGGCCAAGGAGCGGGAGAAGGTGGTGGAGAAGGCCCAGGCCGAGGCCCGTGCCATCATCCAGGACGCCCGGGCCGCCAGCGATCTGGCCATTGCCGAGCTGAAAGAGATGAAGAAACAGCAGGATAAGCTGGACTGGCAGCAGGTCAACGACAGCCGCGCCGAGTCCCGCCGTATGCTGAACGAGGCCGAGCGCAACATCGGCGGCCGGGAGCCGGAACGGGACGTGCCTCCTCCCACCCGTCCCGCCGTGGTGGGCGACACCGTGGAGCTGGTCTCCATGGGCACCCGTGCCACCGTGCTGAACGTGAACAAGGACGGCGGACTCCAGCTCCAGGCCGGTATTCTGAAGATCACCGCCAAGCAGTCCGAGGTCCGCGTGGTGGAGGACAACGGCGGCAAGAAGAAGGCCAAGAAGGTGGTCACCAGCCGGGCCTCCACCACCCTGAGAGCCTCCGTGCCCTCCTCCATCGACCTGAGAGGTATGATGTCCGACGAGGCCGTGGCCGTGCTGGAGGGCTTCCTGGACACCGCCATGCTGGGCAAGATGGACCAGGTGACCATCATCCACGGCAAGGGCACCGGAGCCGTCCGGAGCGCGGTCCGCACCTACTTGAAGCGGAGCCGCTACGTCAAATCCTTCCGCCCCGGCCGCTACGGCGAGGGCGAGGACGGCGTGACCGTGGCCGAGCTGAAATAAAAATGAAAGAAAAATGAGATTTTCTGGGAAAAGACAAAATGCGCCATTTTATGTGAAAATTCATTAAAAAAGGCGCTCATTGTGCAAACTTACAGGGAAGTTCGTGTTTTTTACCGCAAAGCACAGGGATGTTTGTGAAAAATGTCATTGACGATATCCCACATATCTGTTATGCTAATACCACATAATATTAAAGAGGGCGGAGGTACAAGATTATGTATAGTCAGGACGCAGTCGTTAACAACCAGGTTGGTCTGCACGCCAGACCCGCAACTTTCTTCATCCAGAAGGCCAACGAGTTCAAGAGCTCTATCTGGGTCGAGAAGGAGGAGCGTAAGGTGAACGCCAAGAGCCTTCTGGGCGTTCTCTCCCTGGGCATCGTCAAGGGTACTCCCATCAAGCTGATTGCGGATGGCCCCGACGAGCAGGAGGCAGTGGAGGCTCTGGTCAAGATGATCTCCTCTGATTTCTCCGAGTAATCCTGCAACCACCGAAAAGGCGCCGCAAGTCATTGCGGCGCCTTTTTTGACTTGAAGGAGGAAATTTTGACCTTTCAGGAGTTGAAGGAGAAGGCCCACGCCCTCCCCTTAAAGCCGGGCGTCTATATCATGATGGACGTCCATAAGACGGTCATTTACGTGGGCAAGGCCAAGGCGCTGAAAAACCGGGTGTCCCAGTATTTCCAGGACTCCGCCGCCCACACCGAAAAGACGAAGGCCATGGTGGCCCAGATCGACACCTTCGACGTCATCATCGCCGACAGCGAGTTCGAGGCCCTGGTGCTGGAGTGCGCCCTCATCAAGCGCCACCAGCCCCACTACAACATTCTCTTGAAGGACGACAAGGGCTACCCCTATATCCGCCTGTCCAACGAGGAGTACCCCCGGTTCTCCCTTGCCACCCGGGCCGCCGACGACGGAGCCCGGTACTTCGGGCCCTACGCCACCCGGCGGAACACCCAGGCCATCATCGAGGCTCTGCAGAACGCTCTGCGCCTGCCCTCCTGCCGGAAGAAGTTCCCCCGGGATATCGGCAAGGAACGGCCCTGCCTCAACTACCACATGGGCAAGTGCGACGGCTACTGCCGGGGCTTGGAGCTGAAGGAGCGCCACGATCAGGCTATCTCTCAGGCGGTCTCCCTGCTGGAGGGCCGCTTCCAGGAGGTCCAGGCCGATCTCATCCGGGAGATGGAGGAGGCCGCCGAGGCCCTCCGGTTTGAACGGGCCGCCGAGCTGCGGGACCGGCTCCGGGCCATCGAGCTGCTGGGCAAGCGGCAGAAGGTGGTGGCGGGCTCTCTGGCCGATACCGACGTGACGGGCCTGTACCGGGGCCCCGCCAAGAGCTGCTTTGTGGTCCTGCACTATGTGGAGGGCGAGCTGGCGGCCAAGGACTTCGACCTGTTCGAGACCCCCATCGAGGAGGAGGAGGATTTCGTTCTGTCCTCCCTGATCCGGGAGTACTACGTGGGCCGTCCCCGTCTGCCCAAGCAGATTTTACTGCCCTGTGAGCTGCCCGACCAGGCGGCTTTAACAAAACTGCTCTACCACCAGGTGGAGCGGAAGGTGGACCTGCTGACGCCCCAGCGGGGCGCCAAGATGGACCTGATCCGGCTGGCCAACAAGAACGCCCGGGAGGAGGTCCTCCGGGCCACCACACGGGAGGAGCGGCAGAACAAGCTGGTGGAGACCCTGGGACGCATGCTGGGCCTCTCTGAGCCGCCCAGACGGATGGAGTCCTACGACATCTCCAACACCGGAGCCAGCGACATCGTGGCCTCCATGGTGGTCTATATGGACGGCAGACCGCTGAAACGGGACTACCGCCGGTTCAAGCTGAAAAATATGGACGGGCCCAACGACTACGCCAGCATGGAGCAGGTGCTGACCCGCCGGTTCCGCCGCTATCTGGACGGGGACGAGAAGTTCTGCGACAAGCCGGACCTGCTCCTCATCGACGGCGGCCGGGAGCACGTGCAGGTGGCCCAGCGGGTGCTGGAGAGCTTAAATCTCTCCATTCCCGCCTACGGCATGGTCAAGGACGACCGCCACCGCACACGGGCGCTGGTCCACCCCGACGGCCGGGAGATCGGCATCCAGTCCGTCCCGGCGGTCTTTGCCCTGGTGGGACAGATCCAGGAGGAGACCCACCGCTTTGCCATCGAATACCACCGGCTGTTACAGGCCGGACACATCAAGACCTCGGTGCTGGACAAGATCCCCGGAGTAGGGGAGAAGCGCCGCCAGCAGCTGTTGAAGCACTTCAAGAGCATCAAGGCCATCCGGGCGGCAAGCGAGGCCCAGCTGGCCCAGGTCGTACCGAAAAATACCGCCCGTTCCGTCTACAACTGGTTCCACAGCGGAGCCGGGGAGGACAGCGGCACAGAAGAGAAGGAGTAACCCAATATGCGCGTGATTTCCGGCTCCGCACGGGGCAAGAGACTGAAGGAGCTCAAGGGCATGGAGACCCGCCCCACCACCGACAAGGTGAAGGAGTCCCTGTTCAATATCATCCAGTTCGACATTCCCGGCCGCAAGGTGCTGGACCTGTTCGGCGGCACCGGCCAGCTGGGCCTGGAGGCTCTGTCCCGGGGCGCACGGCACTGCACCTTTGTGGAGCAGCGCCGGGACGCCGTGGCCCTGATCCGGGAGAATCTGAAGTTCTGCGGCCTGGCCGAGAACGCCCACGTGGTCCAGGGCGACGCCATTTCCTTCCTCAGCTCCTGCAGGGAGAAGTTCGACGTCATCTTCCTGGACCCTCCCTACCAGAGCGACCTGCTGGCCCGGAGCCTGGAGCTCATCCAAAAATTTGACATTCTCAGCGAAAATGGTATAATCGTGGGGGAAACCGCATTGGAACTCCCCTTCCCCACGGTGGAAGCGCCTTTTGAGATGGGCAAGGAGTACCGGTACGGTAAAATCAAGCTGGTGGTCTGCCACCGGGCAGGAGAGAGATAACATGAGCGTTGCCATTTATCCGGGCAGTTTTGACCCGGTCACCCTGGGACACCTGAACATCATCAAGCGGGCCTCCGCCTGCTTTGACAAGGTCATTGTCTGTGTCATGGTCAATTCCAGAAAGACGGGGATGTTTACCCCCGAGGAGCGGGTGGAGCTGCTCCGCCGCTCCACCGAGCGGTTCCCCAATGTGGAGATCGACTCCTCCAACGAGCTGCTGGCGGCCTACGCCAAGCGCATCGGCGCTCATGTGGTCGTGAAGGGCCTGCGCGCCGTGTCCGACTTTGAGCAGGAGGTCCAGATGGCCGTCATCAACCGCCATCTGAACAGCGAGCTGGAGACCATGTTCCTGGCATCCAGCGAGAAATACACCTACCTCAGCTCCACCATCGTCAAGGAAATGGCCCGCTACGGCACCGACCTGGTGGGCCTGGTACCCCGGGAGATCGTGGACGACGTCAATCAGCGCATGAGAGAGATGCAGGGAAAGGAAGGCTGAACCTATGGCAAGCAGAGTAGAAGAGCTGCTGGATATGCTCTTTGATATGATCGACGAGGCACGCAATATGCCTCTGAACGCCGACAAGTGTGTGATCGAGCGCGACGCCGCGCTGGATCTCATCGACGATATCCGCAACCAGTTCCCTATGGAGCTGAACGAGGCCCGGAAGGTCATGGAGAGCCGGGCCGAGATCATCGCCTCCGCCAAGCGGGAGGCCGAGTCCCTGTCCAAGGCCGCCGAGGAGAAGGCCCGCATCATGCTGTCCAACGACCGCATTGCCCAGCAGGGCAAGCAGCTGGCCAACGAGCTGATGCAGCAGTCCGAGGAGCGCAGCCGCGAGCTGAAGCGGGCCGCCAACGAATACTGTGAGGACGCCCTCCGCCGCACCGAGGAGGCCGTGGCCGCCGCCCACGAGGAGATCCGCAAGTCCCGGGAGCGCTTCCGCGCCGCCGCCCAGGCCATCTCCGGCGTGACCCCCGGCGCACCCCGGAACACCCCCTATGACGCTGCCGCCGACGAGGAGCAGTAACCTGAAAAGCAGAAAGCACCTCCGGCCCTGCCGGAGGTGCTTTAAAAAAACCCCTGGATTCGTGAGAATCCAGGGGTTTTCTATTATATTCAGCCAATGAAAGAGGTCTGGCTTACAGACCCTCCATCATGTTGACCCGGATGAAGCCCTCTTCAATATTGGTCTCTGCGATGAACTGAGGGACGGCGGGGACCATGATCTCCCGCTCGCCGCCGCGGATCACATAGACGTTGTTGGCGGGCAGGGTCAGCACATCGGCGATCTTGCCCAGGACAGCGCCGGTGTCGGCGTCCCGGGCCTCCAGGCCGTAGATGTCCACCAGGAAGAAGCTGCCCTCAGGCAGCTTGGCGTCGGCCCGGTCGATGTACAGCACGGCATTCCGCATGGCCAGAGCGCCGTTCACATCGGTGACGCCCTCCAGCTTCAGAATGACCATGTTCTTCTGCACACGGGCCCGCTCCACCTTGATGGGCCAATGGGATTTATCCACATACAGGGTCTTGAATTTACAAAGGAAGTCGGGGGAATCTGCCCAGGGCAGGACCTTGACCTCGCCCATCAGACCGTGGACGTTGGTGATCTTGCCTACTTCCAGAAACTGCTGCACCATAAAAGGCAACTCCTCTCAAAAAATAACGGCGCAGGGCTAACCTGCGCCGTCATCTTAGTCCACGATCTCCACGCAGACGCGCTTGCCAAGACGCTGGGCCATAGAGCGCACCAGAATACGGATCTCCTTGGCGATCCGGCCCTGACGGCCGATCACCTTACCCATATCCTCAGGGGCCACTCGCAGCTCCAGAACGGTCTCGCCATCGCCCTCGACCTCAGTGACAGCCACCTGCTCGGGGTGCTCCACCAGGTTCCGGGCCACATAGGTCAGAAGATCTTTCATTGCTTGTAAAACCTCCAAGCCTTACAGAGCGCCGGCCTTCTTCAGCAGGTCACGAACGGTCTCAGTGGGCTGAGCGCCGGTCTTGATCCAAGCCTGAGCGCGATCCACGTCCACCTTCAGCTCGGCGGGAGCGGTGACGGGGTTGTAAGTGCCGATCTCCTCGATGAAACGGCCATCACGGGGATAGCGGGAATCAGCAACAACGATACGATAGAAGGGAGCCTTCTTGGCGCCCATACGACGCAGTCTAATCTTAACCATTGGTATTCACCTCCAAATGTATTTGAGTAAAATATGGGAAACACGGCAGCCGTGTCGACCAACGAATCGGATGCGGGGATTTTTTCTTTAGAAGGGCAGGCCCGGCATTCCGCCGCCCATGCCCGGGAAACCGCCGCCGCCCATGCCGGGGAAGCCGCCCTTGCCCTTTTTGCCCATCATTTTGCGCATGCTGCGGGACATCTTGCCGCCTGCAAACTGGCGCGTCATGGACTGGAGCATCTCGAACTGCTTCAGCAGACGGTTCACGTCCACCACCTGTAAGCCACAGCCTGCGGCAATGCGCTTCTTGCGGCTGGAGTTGAGCACGTTGGGATTGTCGCGCTCGTAAGGCGTCATGGACAGGATGATGGCCTCCATACGCTGGAACACCTTGTCATCCATGTTGACCCCCTCCAAATCGGAGGCCTTTACGCCGGGGATCATTCCGGCCAGATCGGTGAGAGAGCCCATCTTTTTCAGCTGGGCCATCTGATCATAGAAATCTGTGAGGGTAAATTTGTTCTTGCGGAGCTTCTCCTGGAGCTCGGCGGCCTTCTGCTGATCGAAGTTCTGCTCGGCCTTCTCGATCAGAGAGAGCATGTCGCCCATGCCCAGGATGCGGCTGGCCATGCGGTCGGGGTGGAACACCTCGATCTGGTCCAGCTTCTCGCCCACGCCCACGAACTTGATGGGCTTGCCGGTGACGGCCTTGATGGACAGGGCTGCACCGCCTCGGGCGTCGCCGTCCAGCTTGGTCAGCACCACGCCGTCGATGTCCAGCGCGTCGTCGAAGGCCTTGGCGGCGTTGACGGCGTCCTGGCCGATCATGGCGTCCACCACCAGCAGGATCTCGTTGGGTTCGACGGCGGCCTTGATGTTCCGCAGCTCGTCCATCAGCTCCTCGTCCACGTGGAGCCGACCGGCGGTGTCCAGGAACACCATGTCATTTCCGTGCTGTTTGGCGTGCTCCACAGCGGCCTTGGCGATATCCACGGGGTTGGTCTGGCCCATCTGAAAGACGGGGACGTCCAGCTGCTCACCCACCACCTCCAGCTGCTTGATGGCGGCGGGGCGGTAGATATCACAGGCGGCCAGCAGAGGCCGCTTGCCGTTTTTCTTCATGTAGCCTGCCAGCTTTGCGCCGTTAGTGGTCTTACCGGCGCCCTGGAGACCCACCATCATGATGACCGTGGGAGGCTTGGAGGCGATGGTCAGCTTGGCGCTGGAGCCGCCCATCAGCTGGGTCAGCTCCTGGTTGACGATCTTAATGATCATCTGAGCAGGGGAGAGGGCCTCCAGTACGTCAGAGCCCACGGCTTTCTCCGTGACCTGTGCGACGAACTGCTTGACTACCTTGTAGCTGACGTCGGCCTCCAGCAGAGCGAGACGGATCTCGCGCATGGACTCCTTCACGTCGGCCTCGGTGAGCCGGCCCTTGCCGCGCAGCTTTTTGAAGGCTGCGGACAGCTTTTCAGTCAGTCCTTCAAATGCCATGAGGTTACTCCTTCAGCAGCGCGTCGGTGGTGTCCAGAATGCGGTTCACCAGCAGCTCGGGCTCGCTGTCCTCGGAATGAGAGGCGAGCTCTGCCAGCCGCTTGGCATCCTGCCGGATCTGCTCCAGCTGGGCGTGCATGGTGTGGAACCGCTTGATGAGGCCGGTCTTGTCCTCCAGCTCGGTGAGGGAGGCTTCCGCCCGGACGATCACGTCCCGGACCCCCTGACGGGTGATGTTGTAGTTCTCGGCGATCTCACCGAGAGACAAGTCCTCGTTATAATAGAGGTCGTAAAATTCCTTCTGTCGATCGGTCAGCGTCTCGCCGTAAAAATCGAACAGCATGGTCATACGGTAAGCCTGATTCTTCACTGATACGTACCTCCTGACAGAAAAAATGTAAAGCTGATAAACTTTACAATCCGAATGATACCATAGTGACGGCCTGTTGTCAAGTCGAAATACTTGTCAACTTTTCGAAGCTGTTTTGTATATTCTACCGGAAGCTGTGGAACACTGTGGAAAACTCCCGGGCCGCGCCGGAGGGCGGGAAGGTGCGATTTTTCCATGTATTCCCCGGCCTGCACTTTACTTTTCCGTGGAAAATGTGGTATGATAAACACATTGAATGTGGAGTTTCCGGGGACAAAATCCGCCGGATACCGCCTTTTTCCAAAGAAAGGAACCAAAATTATGTCTGAAGTAACACGCAGAGAACTCTTTCCCGGTGTGTGGCTGAGAACCGTCCACACCAGTAAATTCAAAAGTTCCTATCTGTCCGTCACCCTGCTGGCCCCTCTGAGCGCAGAGACCGCCGCCGCCAACGCCCTGATCCCCTCCGTTCTGCGGCAGGGCACCGCCGTCCACCCCGACATGGAGCATATCTCCGCCGCTCTGGACAACCTGTACGGCGGGGCCATCGAGCCCGTGGTCCGCAAGAAGGGCGAGACCCAGTGTGTGGGCTTTGTGGCCAGCTTCCTGGATGACGCCTACGCCCTGGAGGGGGAAAACCTGCTGGAGCCCGCCGCCCGCCTGCTGGGCGAGGTCCTGCTGAACCCCCGCACCGAGGACGGCGTCTTTGACAGCGCCTACGTCAAGGGCGAGAAGGCCAATCTGGCCGACCGCATCCGGGGCCGCATCAACGACAAGCGGTCCTACGCCACCTCCCATCTGGCCGAGCTCATGTGCGCCGAGGAGGCCTTCGGCGTGAACAAGCTGGGCGATCTGGACCATCTGGAGCCCGTCACCCCTGAGAACCTGTGGGCCCGGTACCAGGACCTGCTGAAAACCTGCGCCGTGGAGCTGTATTTCTGCGGCTCCGCGGAGCCCGACCGGGTGGCCGAGGCCCTGAAGGCCGCGCTGTCCGCCCTCCCCGTCAACGAGGACCGCTTCGTCCCCGAGTGCGACGTCCGGCTCACCGCCGAGACCGAGCCCCGCATCATCGAGGAGGCCATGGACGTGACCCAGGGCAAGCTGGCCCTGGGCTTCCGCACCGGCGGCCAGACCTGCTGGGAGGAGGAGTACCCCGCCCTGATGATGACCAACGCCATCTTCGGCGGCACCGCCATGTCCAAGCTGTTCATGAACGTCCGGGAGAAGATGTCCCTGTGCTACTACGCCAGCTCCATGCTGGAGCGGATGAAGGGCATCGTCCTGGTGTCCTCCGGCATCGAGTTTGAGAACTACCAGAAGGCCAGAGAGGAGATCCTGCACCAGCTGGAGCAGGTCAGGGCCGGTGAGATCGAGGACTGGGAGCTGGAGGGAGCCCGCCACATCCTGACGGGCAGCTATCAGTCCGTGCTGGACGACCAGGGCCGCCAGGAGGAGTTCTGGCTGGGTCAGGCCGTGGCCGGTCTGGAGACCACCCCCGAGGCCGTAGCCGCCGCCTTTGAGACCGTCACCCGGGAGCAGGTGGCCCAGTGCGCCCAAAAGTGGGTGCTGGATACCCTCTACTTCCTCAAGGGAAAGGAGAACTGACCCATGGAGAAAATTTCTTATCAGAAGGTCGGCGAGGAGATGTTCCACGAGACCCTGGCCAACGGCCTCAACGTCTTTGTGTTCCCCAAGCCGGAGCATCAGAAGTCCTACGCCTTCTTCGCCACCAACTACGGCGGCATGAACACCCGGTTCTGCCTCAACGGCGAGTGGCACCAGACCCCCGAGGGCGTGGCCCACTATCTGGAACACAAGATGTTCGACACTCAGGAGGGCAACGCCCTCCAGGACCTGGCCGCCAACGGTGCCAGCCCCAACGCCTTCACCAGCAACGCCATCACCGGCTACTACTTCGAGTCCACCGAGAAGTTCGCTGAAAATCTGAAGATCCTGCTGTCCTTCGTGTCCATCCCCTGGTTTACCAAGGAGAGCGTGGACAAGGAGCAGGGCATCATCGGTCAGGAGATCGGCATGATCGAGGACAACCCCGACTGGCGGGTGTTCACCAACCTGATGAAGGCCCTCTATCAGAACCACCCCATCCGCATCAGCGTGGCGGGCAGTGTGGAGTCCATCTCCCACATCACCCCGGAGACGCTGTATGCCTGCCATAAGGCCTTCTATGACCCCGCCAACATGGTCCTCTGCGTGGCGGGCAACGTGGACCCGGAAGCCATCTGCGCCGCCGCCCGGGAGATTCTGCCCAAGGAGGCCGGACCCATCGCCGTGAAGGACTACGGCCCCAGGGAGGGCGACTCCGTGGCCCAGTCCCTCATTGAGCAGAAGATGGAGGTCTCCGCCCCCATGTTCCAGCTGGGCTACAAGGGCGACGTCCCCGAGAAGGGCGACAACAGCCTGCGGCAGGAGATTTTGGCCGATCTGGCCTGCGAGGCCCTGCTGGGCGACTCCAGCCCCCTGTACGCCAAGCTGTACCGGGAGGGTCTGGTGAACCGGAACTTCGGCTACGGCTACGAGGGCTACCCCGGCTGTTCCTTCCTGGTGGCAGGCGGCGAGTCCAAGGACCCTCAGGCGGTCCGGGCCGCCGTGGCAGAGGAGGCCGCCCGCATCGGTCGGGAGGGCATCGACGACGGCCTGTGGGAGCGCATCAAGAAGGGCTCCTACGGCAATCAGGTCCGCAGTCTGAACTCCTTTGACATCCTGTGCATCAACCAGGCCCAGTCCTTCTTCGCCGGCACCAACTATCTGAACTTCGCCGATCTCTATGCCTCCATCACCCGCAAGGAGGCCGAGGATCTTATCGCCCGCTGGGTGGTGGAGGACCGCACCGCGCTGTCCATCATCTGGCCCACCGGGAAGGAGGACGCATGACCAACGTCGTCACCTTCCCCGGCCTGGGGCTGGAATTTACTCTGAACCGGGTGGCCTTCGAGCTGTTCGGCCGCCCCGTCTACTGGTACGGCGTCATCATCGTCACCGGGCTGCTGCTGGCCGTGTATCTCTGCGGCCGGTGGAGCGGCCGCTTCGGCTTCAACGAGGACCAGCTGCTGGACCTGATGATCTTTGAGGTGCCCATCGCCCTCATCGCCATCCGGGCCTACTACGTCATTTTCAATCTGGACCACTACAAGCGGACAGACGGCTCTCTGGATTGGGCCGCCATTTTCCGCTACAGCGACGGCGGTCTGGCCATCTACGGAGCCATCATCTCCTCCGTCATCGTCCTTCTGATCTTCTGCAAGGTGCGGAAGCTGAACTTCATGGCCTTTGCCGACCTGGGCGTCCATGGCCTGTTCATCGGCCAGCTCATCGGCCGCTGGGGCAACTTCATGAACGTGGAGGCCTACGGCGCGGCCACCGCTCTGCCCTGGCGCATGTGTTCCCCCTCCATTGCGGAGTATATGTTCCGCAGCGGCTGGGTGGACGAGGCGGGAGCGCAGGCCATCCTGTCCGGCAATCTGGGCGTACATCCCACCTTCTTCTACGAGTCCGCCTGGAACCTCATCGGCCTGCTCCTGGTCTACCGCATGGGCAAGAAGCGGAAGTTCGACGGCCAGTGCTTCCTGTTCTACCTGTTCTGGTACGGACTGGGCCGGACCTGGATTGAGGGCCTGCGGACCGACAGCCTGTACTTCTTCGGCTGGGAGCTGTTCGGAATGCCCATCCGCACCTCCCAGATGGTGGCCGCTGTGTCCTGCATCGTCGCGGGCGCGGCCCTGCTCATCCTGCTGAAAAAGGCCAAGCAGAACCCCCGGAAGCTCTATGTGGAGAAGCTGGCGGAGGCTGAGACCGTGGCGGAGGAGCCTGTGGAGGCGACTCAGGAGAAGAAAGCTGATAACGCTGAGGATACTCAGAATAAAGAATAACGGCTTGTAATGAATGACCCCCGTGTATCGAGAGATACACGGGGGTTATTTTTATTTGGGAGGGGTTCGTCCCTGCGGGGACGAGTTACTTTGTCTGCAGCGACAAAGTAACCAAAACGCCGTTGGGGTGCTGACGAAAGCAGGGGCTTTCAATGTCAGCACCCCAGACCCCGTTACGAGAGTTTGTTTGGCGGCAGGTGGGGTTTTCGATGGGCGGCAAAATCTGCACCATTGACAGCTGCGCACCGCTTTGGGCAGAAATCTGTTCTGTTTTACGGGAGTAACAGGACCTGCCCGCCACGGGCCATGCAAAAACCGGAGTAGAAGCGTTTTTTGATGATGCGC
>SAMEA104404100__coassemble_916_pt1 | contig 29284 bp, 18 predicted proteins | sample SAMEA104404100__metabat2_low_PE_092 | metagenome-assembled genome bin SAMEA104404100 (sample SAMEA104404100) | Balaenoptera acutorostrata | reverse complement strand
GGAACATATGATGAAGTATTTATTGAACGATTGATGAAGTGTTAAGATAATTCGGTTTTATCTGACACTTCCCGCTCCGAACTCCTGACAAACAAACCGCCCCGGACGCTTTCGCGTCCGGGGCGGTTTTCTTTACTTCATATCTGCCGGGGTATCCACGTCGAAAAGCTCGGCTTCCTCAAAAACCTGCACCTTCCTTACCTGTCCGGGGTGGTTTTTCAGCACCCTTCTGCCGCCCCGGTCGCCCTCCAGCGCCAGCAGCTCCGGGAGCAGGTCAGCGGAGAAGAGGGCGGGATTGCCCTCCCGCTCCCCAAAGGCGGCGGTGGCGGCCAGCACGCCGTTTTCCGCCTCGTCCAGCAGGTTTTTTACGGTTTTCCCGCTGATATGGGGCTGATCGGCCACCGCAAAGAGGAAATAATCTCCGGGATTCACGGTCAGGGCGTTCAGCCCCGCCCGGATGGTGAAGGAGATCCCCTGCTCGCTGTCCGGGCTGTCCACGGCGGACAGCCCCAGCGCTTTTGCGGTACTCCTGATCTCCTCATACCGGGAGACCACCAGCACGGCGCAGTCGGAGCGGGACCGCTCCACCTCCCGCAGGGTATCCAGCCCCCAGCGGAACACGGGCTTACCCCGAAACTCCGCCAGCAGCTTATTGGAGCCGAACCGCCGCCCGCTGCCGGAGGCCAGATACAGAATGTGGATCAACTTACTTCAGCTCCTCCACACCCATGAGGATCTTCTCAGGGGTGATGGGCAGCTCCCGGTGCCACACGCCGGTAGCCCGCTGGATGGCGTGGGCCAGAGCAGGCGCGGGGGTGTTGATGACGATCTCGCCGATGGACTTGGCACCGAAGGGGCCGGACTCCTCGTAGCTGGACTCGAACTCCACCTGGAGGTGGCCCACGTCCAGACGGGTGGGCAGCTTGTACTGCATGAGGGAGTCCTCCAGGATGCGGCCCTGGCGGCTGTAGGTCACGTTCTCATAGAGGGCCATGCCGATACCCTGGGCGATGCCGCCCTCGGTCTGGACTCGGGCCAGATTGGGGTTGATGGGGGTGCCGCAGTCCACCACGGCCACATAGTCGAGAAGCTTGATCTCGCCGGTCTCCTTGTCGATCTCGGTCTCCACCATGCCCACCATGAAGGGAGGAGGAGAGACGGGAGAGGTGTTGGAGGCGGTGGCCTCCACGGCCACGGGGTTGCCGCACATGGACTTGGTGGCGATGTCCTCCAGACTGACCTCAGCGGTGCCGTCGGAGCGGCGGACCGCACGGCCGGCGAACTCCACCTCGTCCTCGGCGCAGTTCAGCATTCCGGCGGCCACCCGGCACAGCTGGGCTTTCAGCTGGGTGCAGGCCTGCTCCACCGCCCGGCCGGTGACATAGGTGGTGGCGGAGGCATAGGAGCCGGAGTCATAGGGGGAGGCGTCGGTGTCCGCGCCGAACACGGCCACGTCCTCCACAGAGCAGTCCATGCTCTCGGCCACCATCTGGGCCAGAATGGTATCACAGCCGGTGCCCATGTCGGCGGCACCGATCATCAGGTTATAGAAGCCGTCGTCGTTGAGCTTCACGGTGGCGGAGCCCACATCCACGTTGGAGATGCCGGAGCCCTGCATGGCCATGGCCACACCGGCGGAGCGCACCTTGCCGTTGCCCATGTCCCGGACGGGGAACTTATGCTCCCAGTCGAAAAGCTCGGCACAGCGGGTGAGGCACCGGTCCAGGGCGCAGGCGCTGGCGGGCTCGTTGTAGTAAGCGGGCATGATCTGGCCCTCCCGGACCAGGTTCTTCTCTCGAATGGCCACGGGGTCCATGTGCAGCTTGTCGGCCAGCTCGTTGACGGCGGACTCCACGGCGAAAATGCCCTGGGTGGCGCCGTAGCCCCGGTAGGCACCGGCGGACTGGACGTTGGTGTACACCACGTCATAGGCAAAGCGGAAGGCCTCCAGGCCGTTGGTGTACAGGGGAATGGACTTATGGCCGGACAGGCCCACGGTGGTGGGGCCGTGCTCGCCGTAGGAGCCGGTGTTGGACAGGGTGAACACGTCCAGAGCCCGGATAGTGCCGTCCTTCATGGCGCCCAGACGGACTTTGATCTCCATCTCGTGTCTGGGGGTGGCGGCGATCTGGCACTCCTGACGGGTGTAGATGATCTTGGCGGCCCGACCCGTCTTCCAGGTGACGAAGGCGGGGTAGATCTCGGCCACCACGGTCTGCTTGGCACCGAAGCCGCCGCCGATACGGGGCTTCTCCACTCGAATCTTGCTCTTGGGGATATCCAGGGCGTGGGCCAGAATGCGGCGGACGTGGAACACCACCTGGGTGGAGGCCACCACATGCAGTCTGCCGTAGGGGTCCATCTCGGTATAGGTGCGGAAGGTCTCCATCATGGCCTGGTTGCAGGCCTTGGTGTGGTAGGTGTGCTCGACGACTACGTCACAGCTGTCCATGACCCCCTCCACGTCGCCGTCCTCACAGCTGTCGTGGGCGCAGAGGTTCCGCCGATTGTCCGCGCCCACGGGGCACATGGACTTCCAGTTCTCCTCGGGGTGGACCAGAATGGGGTTGTCCTTGGCGGTGTGCATGTCCAGCACAGGCTCCAGCACCTCGTACTTCACCTTCACCAGCTTCATGGCCTTGTCCACGGCCTCCTCGGTCTCACCGGCCAGAATGGCCACGGCGTCGCCCACAAAGCGCAGGCGGCGGTCCAGGATCAGCCGATCATAGGGGGAGGGCTCGGGGAAGGTCTGTCCGGCCATGGTGAACCGGCGCTGAGGCACATCCTCCCAGGTGTAGACCGCCACCATGCCGGGGACCTTCATGGCGTTGGCGGTGTTGATCTCCCGGATCAGGGCGTGGGCGTAGGGGCTGCGCAGGACCTTGACCACCAGACAGTCTCTGGGGGTCACATCGTCCACATAGGCGGGCTTGCCCAGCAGGAGGCTCATGGCGTCCTTTTTCCGCAGGGGCTTGCCGACGGTCTTGAAATTCTTCACGTCCATGTGTTAACCCTCCTTCTGCTTCTTCCAGTCCAGATAGGACCGGATGCCCCGGAGCTGGCCCTCGTAGCCGGAACAGCGGCACAGGTTGCCCGCAAGGAAGGCTTTGATCTCCACGTCGGTGGGGTCGGGGTTCTCCCGGAGTAGGGCGATGGTGTTCATGACGAAGCCGGGGTTGCAGAAGCCGCACTGCTCTGCACCCTGGTCGGCGATGAAGCCCACGAACTCGGAGGCCTCCTCCTGAAGGCCCTCCAGGGTCTTGACCTGACAGCCCTCGGCCCGGGCCGCCAGCATGGAACAGGACAGCACGGGGGTGTCGTTGAGAAACACGGTGCAGAGACCGCAGTTGGAGGTCTCACAGCCCCGCTTCACGCTGAGACAGCCCAGCTCCCGGACCAGGTCGATGAGCAGGGTGTCGGGCTGGATCTCGGTTTTGACGGCTCTGCCGTTCAGCTTAAAATTCAGTTCCATTTTACTCCCCCTCCTTCATGGCCAGCAGGGCCCGGCGCACCAGCACCTTGCTGATCTTCTGTCTGTACTCGGCGCTGCCCCGCAGGTTGGTGCCGAAGCTCGCCCGGTTGGACAGGTCCTCACCGAAGGCGGCGGCGCTCTCCTCGGTGATGCCGCCGGACAGGATGCCGCTCTCGTCCCGGTACAGCGCGGCCGTGGAGGGCCGTCCGCCCAGCGCGCAGAGGTACTCCCCCTCCCGCTTGCACACGGCACAGGTCAGAGTGGGGAAATCGGTGGCGGTGTTGCGCTGGGACAGATAGACCGCCTGCACCGGAGTCTTGGGCAGGATGACCCGGACCAGGATGTCGGCCTGGGTGGGCTGGTTCAGAAAGTCCTCCAGACTCAGCACGCCCCGGTGGAACAGCTCCACCCTGGCACCCAGAGCCAGAAACAGGGTCACGGGATCGGAAAAGCCGAAGCGGCCCCAGATACTGCCGCCGATGGTGGCCAGATTGCGGAACTGTACGCCGATGATGGGGCTGAGGCAGTCCCGGAATGCGCCCTGGGTCAGGGCGTTCAGACCGGGATGGGTCTCGATGGCCCGCAGGGGCACCATGGCCCCTATGCGGTACTCGGTGTCTGTCTCCTCGATGGTGTCCAGACCCAGTCCGCACAGGTCGATTGCTGTGCCGACGGGCCGGTTCTGCATTTTCAGCCAAAGCATGCCGCCCAGGACCACGCTGCCCTTCTTCTGGCAGAGGGTGTAGGCCTCCTCAAGGCTCTGCGCTTTGACGTACTGTCTGATTTTCAGCACGGTAATTCTCCTCTTTCGTTCATCAGTATTTCAGGCTTGAAATTGCCCTGATCAATTCATTATAACATAATTTACCCAAAGAAAACTCCCGACTTTTCCAGTCGGGAGCTTTTCTCTTGCTCGGTTCGGTTTTCTTACTTGTCCTGGGGCAGCAGGACGTTCAGCAGAATGGCCACAAGAGCGGCGGGGACGATGCCGGCGCCGCCGAAGATCAGCTGGACCATCTCAGGCATCTGGGACAGGATGGTGCTGTTGGAGCCCATGCCGTAGCCCAGGCCCAGAGCCACGGTGACAATGGTCATGTTGCGGCCGGTGAGAGGCTCCTTGGTGATGAGCTGGATACCGCTCATGACGATGGAGGAGAACATGATGACAGCGGCGCCGCCCAGTACGCTCTGAGGCATGATGGACACCAGAGCGGCCAGCTTGGGGAACAGACCGCACAGCACCAGGAACACAGCGCCGATGGTCAGAGCGAAGCGGTTGACGATCTTGGTCATGGTGACCAGACCCACGTTCTGGCTGAAGGAGGTGTTGGGGAGGACGCCGAACAGGGCGGCAAAGGTGGAGCCCAGGCCGTCGCACATGACGCCGCCGGCCAGCTCCTCGTCGGTGGCCTCGCGGTCCATGCCGCCCTCGGTGACGCCGGAGATATCGCCCACGGTCTCCACGGCGGTGACGATGAACATGATGCCCACGGGGATGATGGCCCGCATGTCAAAGACGGGCTTGACGGGCATGAACTCGGGGATGGCGAACCAGGGGGCGTTGGCTACCTTGTCCCAGTTCAGCACCCAGGCCTTGGTGTACTCCACGCCGTCGGCGGTGACGCCGGTGGTGCTCAGGAAGAAGGGCAGGATGATGCACAGGGCATAGCCGGCCAGGATACCCAGCAGGATGCTGGAGGAGCTGACCAGGCCGCGGGTGCCGTGCTTCAGAGCCAGAATGATGACCATGACGAACAGGCCGATGAGCAGGTTTTCAGCGGAGCCGTAGTCCTTGGCCATGTTGCCGCCGCCGAAGGTGCCCACGCCCACGCCGATAAGGGACAGGCCGATGGCCATGACCACGGTGCCGGTGACCACGGCAGGGAGCAGCTTGCGCAGAGGCTTGAGGAATGCGCCCAGTACGGTTTCAAACAGACCGCCGATGATGGACGCGCCCATCATGGCGGCATAGGCCAGCACACCGCCGCCCATGCTGTCGGCCACGCTCTTGAACACGCCGATGAAGCCGGAGCTGGTACCCATGATGATGGGCACCTTGCCGCCCACAGGGCCCACGGAGAACAGCTGAACCAGAGTGACCAGACCGGCCACCAGCATGGCGTTCTGGAGCAGGGACACTTGAATGGCCGCGAACTCATCTGCACCGCCGCCCACGGCGGCACAGGCGTTGGTGATGACCAGAATGGGGGTCAGGTTGCCCACAAACATGGCCAGGACGTGCTGAAGTCCCAGGGGGATGGCCTGCCGCAGAGGCAGACGACCCTCGAACTCGCCGGGGGTCACATAATTTTTCTTTTGCATAGTCCAAACCTTCCTGTTTCTCTCTTTCTCTCCCCGATTTCCACACACATAAAAAATCGGAGGTCCGTCCTCTGTTCACACAGAGACGAACCCCCAGATTATAGCAAACTTTTCTTCCGGTTTCAACCGGGATATTGCTTTTTCTCTTCCAATTATTGCTCTAAATGCAATAAAATGTCCCGTTCAGACCATCCCGCCGGACCGTAATGCCCGGATAGAGTGCGGAAAGGAATCGCCGGGCCTCCTCCGCAGAGGCGGAAGGGGGCTCCAGCTCCCCGGTGAGAACGCCGTTTTCCAGCCGCAGGAGCCGGTCGCACCAGCGCAGGGCCAGGGCCGGGTCGTGCATGACCACCAGGGCGGCTTTGTTTCTCTGCCGTGCCATGGTCTGCACCCGCTGAAAGAGCAGGCGGCTGTTCTGGTAGTCCAGGGCGGAGTTGGGCTCGTCCAGCAGGAGGACCGCCGCATCCTGGGCGCTGACCCGTGCCAGCTGGACCATCTGCCGCTGTCCCTCGCTGAGGGCGGCGCAGTCCCGCTCCCACAGGTGGGCGATGCCCAGCTCCTCGGCGGCCTGACGGCAGAGGGCCACATCCGTATCCGTAGGACCGGAAAACACCCCGCCATAGGCACAGCGGCCCATGCAGATGACCTCCCCGACCCGCAGGCCCTCGGTGAGCTCGATGCGCTGGGACAGCAGGGCCATGAGGGCGGCCCGGGGCCGGGCCTTCAGCTTCAGACAGTCCGCGCCGTTGACCCGAACCGCCCCGCCGCTGACCCTGGCGGAACCGCTGAGACCCCGGAGCAGGGTGGTCTTGCCGCTGCCGTTCCGGCCCAGCAGGCCCACCACCTGTCCCCGTTCCACGGAGAAGGTCACCTGCTTCACCACCGGGGAACCATAGCCCACGGTGAGGTTTTCCACTTCAAGTGCCGCCATAGCGTCCTCCCTTCCCGCCGCACAGCAGGCCGCCCAGCACCGGGACGGCAAACAGCACGGTGAAAATACTCAGGGGCAGCTCCGCCCCGGGGGACACGCTCCGGGCCAGCAGATCCGCCGCCAGCAGGAGACAGCCGCCCACCCCGGCGCAGAGAAACAGATAGGGCCCCGCCCGCCTGCCCAGCAATAGAAAGGCGATGTGGGGCGCGATGAGGCCCACAAAGGCGATGACCCCGGTAACGGAGACCAGGGCCGCCACCATGAGGGTGGTCAGCCCCAGCAGGAGGCCCCGCCAGAATACCGGGTCCAGGCCCACGCTCCTCGCCGTCTCCTCTCCCAGAGAGAGGATGGCGGTCTGCCGCCGGAAGGCCAGCAGACAGAGCAGAGGGAGCACCACCGCCGGGAGCAAAGCGGGCAGCTTGGAGGCCTTCACCGAGGCCAGACTGCCCATGGTCCAGACCTCGATGGCGGCCAGCTCCTTCTCCGGGTCGGCCATGATTTTAAGGCACATGAGCCCCGCGTCCGCCATGGCGGACACCAGCACACCCGCCAGCACATAGGTGACGGTGTGGGTCATCCGGGCCGCCCGCACCAGCAGGAGCACCAGCACCAGAGAGGCCATGCCCATGAGGAAGGCCCCGGTCATGATGGAGACGCCGCTTCCGGCTCCCAGCACGATGGCGCAGGCCGCCCCCAGGGAGGCCCCGGAGGCCACGCCCGTCAAATCAGGGGAGGCCAGCGGGTTGCGGAAAATGGTCTGATAGACTCCGCCCGCCAGGCCCAGTCCCCATCCGGCCAGCAGGCCCACCATGGTCCGGGGGATGCGGAGGGTCCAGAACACCCGGAAGGGCATTCCGTCCAGATCTCCCGCCAAAATGTCCCGGATCTGAGAAAAAGAGAGGGGAAAGCTGCCGACGCACACCGACAGCCCCGCCAGCAGGCAGGTCAGCGCCGCCGCCGTCCCAAAGACGGCTGCGGCCCGGTTCGGTCGTCTCATGCTCTCCCCTCTCTTCCCCGGCTCAGCGGGTCACCAGAGCGGCGTCCAGCTCAAAGCCGTAAAATTCCTTGTAAAATGCCTGTGCGTCGGCCACGAACTCCTCGAAGCTGTAGACGTCGCTGTGCAGCAGGCTGGCCATCCACATGGCGCCCAGCATGCCGGAGGGAATGGGAGAATCCCACTCCTCAATGCCGGTGGGCATCTGGTAGACATGGCCGTTCTTCACGGCGGTCACGTCCTTGAACTGCTCATCGCTCTTGACCGCGTCCACCCCGTAGGAGGCACCGGCAGGCAGGATGATATAGTCGGGGTCCATGGCCAGGATGGACTCGTAGGACACCTGGGTCCAGTAGTCGCCCTCCACCTGGGCGGCGGCGTTCTCGCCGCCCGCCATGTCGATGAGGTGGCTCTGGTACATCTCGTCGGTGGCCACGGTCAGATAGTCGGAGTTTCCGCAGAGGTAGACAGAGGGCTCCTCCTTGCCGTCGGTGAGCTTGTCCAGCCGCTCCTCCTGCTGGTCATAGTAGGCGATCAGCTTCTCTGCATTCTCCTTCACACCGCAGGCGGTGGCGATGAGGGTCAGCATCTTCTCCAGACGGTCCTGGTCCTCCGGGTCCACCACCAGCACGGTCAGGCCCAGCTCGGTGAGGGTCTCGGCCTTGTCCAGCAGCTTGATGGGCATGAGGATCAGGTCGGGCTCCAGGGCGGCGGCGGCCTCCAGGTTGAACTCCTTCATGGAGCCCACATTGGGCTTGTCCAGCAGCTCGGGGGCGGCCAGCTTGTAGATGGGCCGCTTGTCGGCCTTCTTCTCCAGACCGATGACCCGGTCCTCCAGACCCAGGGCCACGGTGGCATAGGTGGTGATGTAGTAGCTGCTCACCAGGGTCTCGGCGGGCTCCTCCAGCCGGATCTCCCGGCCGGCCTGGTCCACCAGCTCGATGGGGGCGTTCTCGTCCTGGGAGGCTCCGCTGCTGCCGTCGGTCCCCTTGGCACAGGCGGCCAGAGAGAACATCAGAGACAGGGACAGCACCAGGGAGAGGGCGCGTTTCAACTTCATTTTCATGGTCATTTCTCCTCTTCGGTGATTTTCAGACAAAGGCCGGGGCGGTCAAGTCGTCCCGGCACCGTTATTCTATCATGAGAATAACGCTTTGTCAAAAGAGTTTCCCGTCCCCGAAGTGGGTCTGAAAGGCGGCCTCCGCCGCCCGCTCCACCTCATCCAGCATGGCCCGGTACCGGGCCAGCAGGTCTGCGCCCTCCGGGGTCAGGCTGGAACAGCCGCCCTTCACGCCGCCGGTGTGCCGCTCCAGCAGAGGAAAGCCCCAGCTGTCCTCCAATTTTCCGATGAGCTTCCATGCCTTTGAGTAGGACATGCCCATCTCCGCCGCCGCCCGGTGGAGAGAGCCCGTCCGGTCCGTCCCCTCCAGCAGGGCCATGGGGCCGGGGCCGAAGCTCTTGTCCACCCCGAAGAGCCGCAGGGTCAGCCCCCAGCGCAGGGCCTTATCCGGCCACAGCAGGTCGGTGAGGCGCTTCCGCGCCTCCTGAGGGGTGCATTGGTCCAGGTCGATGAAAATTTCTCCCTGCAGGTGCCGGAACTGCTCCAGATGGGGCAGAGGCTCCTTTTTCAGCACCGCAATGACGGTTTTCTCGCTCAAAAGTGCCTCTTTGACGGCGGCCAGAAAGGCGGGAGAATTTCGCTCGAACCGGCCCACCTCATCCAGCAGAACGATGGGCTCCGGGCCGTCCAGGGCCCGCCGGATGGCGGAGACCCCCAGGGTCTCGAAGGTCTCCGGCACGGCGGCCATTCTGTCCCCGTCCGGTCTGGAGATGGGCAGCCTCTCCCCTTCCGGCCAGCTCTCCAGCAGATAGGCGGTGCCGGAGGCGCCGCTTTCCCCCTTGATGGTTCGGTAGCCCGCCCACTTCTCCCCGAAGCCGCTGAGCAGATACCGGGCCAGCGTGGACTTTCCCGCTCCGGGCTTTCCCGTGATGATGATATGCATGGCTCAGTCGCAGAACACGTGGGCGCTCAGCCGGGCCATGGCCTCCTCCACCCGGCTCCGGGGCAGGGCCAGATTCATCCGGATGCCGTAGGGCGCGTGGAAGGGCCGTCCGTCCTGCCAGGCCACGCCCACGTCCCAGCCCGCCTTCAGCAGGTCGTCCATGGTCTTATCGTGTGCCTTGCACCAGCCCTCGCAGTCCAGCAGGAGCATATAGGTGCCCTGGGGCATCTGGGTGGTCACGCCCTCGAACTCCCCGTTGATGGTGTCCACGGCGTAATGCAGGTTACCGCTGAGGATCTCGCACAGCTCGTCCACCCACAGATGGCCCTCCAGGCTGTAGCCGCCCATGAGGGCGTGCATGCTCAGCACGTTCATCATGTTGTAGTGGGTGGAGGTGGCTTGGCGGTCCACCCGGTCCCGGAGGTACTTGTTGTAGATCACGTGGTAGGAGCCCACCAGACCCGCCAGATTGAAGGTCTTGCTGGGGGCGTAGACGGCAATGGTGCGGTTTTTTGCGTCCTCGCTGACGCTCTGGGTGGGGGTGTGGCGGTTCTCATCCAGAATGATATCGCTCCAGATCTCGTCGGACACCACGATCACGTCGTTCTTCCGATAGACCTCCATAGCCTCGGCGATCTCTTCCCGGGTCCACACCCGGCCGCAGGGGTTGTGGGGACTGCAAAAGACTGCAAAGTGGATGTTATACTTCTTTAATTTCGCGTCCATATCGGCATAGTCCATCCGCCAGACCCCGTTCTCGTCCTGCACCAGCGGGCTGTGGACGATGCGGCGGCCGCAGTTTTTCAGCGAGTTGGTGAAGCCGATGTAGGTAGGCGAGTGGATCAGGATGCCGTCGCCGGGGGTGGTGAAGGCGTTGACGGCGCTGACCAGACAGCCCAGCACTCCGTTCTCATAGCCGATGTGCTCCGGGAGCATCCCCTCCACCCCGTTTCGCTCCCTGTGCCAGCGGATGATGCTGTCGAAGTACTCCTCCTGGGGGAAGAAGTAGCCGTAGCAGGGGTGCTGGATGCGCTCCGCCAGGGCCTTCTGGATGCCGGGGCAGGTGGCAAAGTTCATGTCCGCCACCCACATGGGGATGACGTCGAAGCCCTCTCGGGGTGCGCCGGGTGCGAACCCGCCGGAACCCACCGCGTCCACGGCCAGGGCATCTCTGCCGCTGCGGGGAATGATGGTTTCAAAATCATACATACTGAATACCGCTCCTTTCGGTCTGAGGCCTGTTTTCTCCTAGTGTACCACATTTTCGGGGACAGAAAAAGACCGCCGCGGCCGGGCCGCGGCGGTCTTTTATTCTGAGGTCAGCGGGCCTGATGCTCGCAGAAGCGCATGAGGACTGCGGCGGCCTGGCCACGGGTCACCGTGACCTGAGGCGCCAGTCTGCCGTCGCCCACGCCCTGCATAAAGCCGTAGGCCACAGCCATCTCCATGCCCTCCAGGGCCCAGGGAGAGATCTCATCCTTGTCGGGGAAGTTCAGCTCCTGCTCCACGGCGGGCTTGTCCAGCCAGCTGTACAGGATGACGGCCAGCTGCTCCCGGTTCAGCGTGTCATCTGCACCGAAGACGCCGTTGCCGTAGCCGGTGATGATACCCTCAGCAGCGGCCCAGTCAATGGCGGGTGCGTAGTACATGGAGCGGTCCACGTCCTTGAAGTGGGACACAGGGGCGGCGGGCTTACCGGCCAGGCTCCACAGGACGGTGGCCAGCATACCCCGGCTCATCTCCAGGTCAGGCAGGAAGGTGCCGTCGTTGATGCCGCTGAAGATGCCTCTGGCGGATGTGTAAGCGGCGGCGGGAGCGGCCCAATGGCCCTCCATATCCTTGAAGCTGCGGGCCCAGTCCAGCACGAAGAACTCACCGGAGGCGGGCAGACAGAAGGTGACGCCGTCCTCGTCGGCTGCGGAATACTTGACGGGGCTCAGGTTGCCCAGCTCGTCCCGCAGGACGATGACGGTGCCGAAGGTGCCGTTCTTCACGGGGACACGGACCCGGACGTTCTCCGCCTCGCCCATGTCCACACGGACCATGACGGTGTCGCCGGGCACCACGGGAGCGATGTCCAGCGCCACGGGCTTGCCGCTGCTGACGTCCTCCTGGGACAGCTTCACGTCCTCGTAGGTGACGAAGTCGCTGCCGCCGGAGCCGCCCTCATAGCGGTAGTCGTTGACGTAGCGCCAATGGACCACGTCGCCGTCCTCCAGGTGCTTGGCGTTGAGACCCACGTTGGGGAACTGGCCGTTGACCTGGTACATCCAGCCGGAGTAGGGGCCGTTGTCGAACTCGCTCAGGCTGTAGCCGCCCAGCTCCTCGGGGGCGGTGATGGTGCTGATGTAGTTATTCTGCACGCCCTTGCTGTCCAGACCGGCCTGAGCCAGCGCCTTGACGAACAGGTCGCCCACGGTGGCGTCCTCGGGCAGCTCATAGGTCATGGCGGGGAGCCAGGTCCGGTATTCCACCTTGCCGGTGTTCCGGTCCAGACGGACGCTTTCGGGGGACTGGGCCGCACCGGTCAGGGTGAAGCTGACATGGATGGTCTTGTCCGCGGGGGCGGAGGGGTCCTTCTTCAGCCGGGAGATGGCCTGGGCCAGCCGGCTGTCGGCGGCGTTGATCTCCTCCCGGGTGGCGGTCTCATCGGCCAGCACCTTCCGGGCGCTGTCCATGGCGGCGGCCACGGCGGCCCAGCTCTCGGCGGTGTAGCTGTCCTGCTTTTCTGCCAGCTGCTCTGCGGCGGCCAGACGGTCGCTCAGCCGCTCCTCGGCCTTCACGGGGTCCAGGTCGGTCAGGTCATAGAGACGGGTCTGGCCGTTGTGGAAGCGGATATAGCTCTCCATGCCGTAGAGGGCCTGGATGTTGCTCATGGCGGTGACCGTGCCGTTGAAGGCGAAACCCTCCTCGGTGCGGTAGGCGTGCAGAGCGGTGATGGGGTTGGACTTGCGGACGGCAAAGCCGTTCTCCTTGTCCAGGGGGTCGATATTCAGAGCGGTCAGGGCGGTCAGCACCTGAGCGCCGGACTCCACGGAGCCGTAGCCGCCGTTGGGGTCCCGGATCTCACGCAGGTAATCCAGCGCGCCGTCCACGGCCTCCACCACCTTGGCCTCCCCCTTCAGATAGTAGGGGGCCAGGGCCTGGAGGATCATGCCGGTCATGTCCACGTTGCTCTGCTTGTTGTTGAAGAGGCCGAAGCCCTTGTTGGGGGTCTGATAGCGCAGGGTCTCGTCGATGAGGGACTCGCGGGTCCACTTGGAGCCCTGAGGGACCTCATAGCCCATGGTGTCCAGAGCGATCAGGGTCCAGGCGGGCTCGTTGGAGCCAACCTCCATATCGGGGTTGTTTACCAGCATGGAGATGAAATCCAGACCCCGGAAGTCGGCGGCGTTCTGACCCAGCACGGTGAGGGCCAGGGCCACACGGGCCTGGGTGGTGGGCTTGCGGTCGATGGGCTTGGTCTGGCCCTTGTAGGTGGTCTCCACGGAGTCCAGATAGGCGGCGATCTGTGCCTCGCTGAGGGGGTGGCCGCTGCGGGTCAGGGTAAAGATCTCCCACTCGCTGCCGTAGACGTAGTCGCCCTGCTGGTGCTCGGTGATCCACTGAACGGCGGCGTCCCGGTCCTCCACGGCCATGTGGTAGTAGTCCACGGGCTTGATCTCGCTGTTGGGGGCCACGGTGACGGTGAAGGTGACGGGCTGGACGCCGTTGGTGTCGTCCCAGGGGGTGCCGGTGACGGTAACAGTACCGGCGGTGATACCCTCGATGGTGTACTTGTCGTTGGCGACGTTGGCTTCCTTGTCGTTGTTCACGGCAATGGCGTTGGGCAGGCGGGTGATGACCAGCTCGCCGCCGTCCTCGCTGGAGTAGGTCCAGTCCATGCCGGGCTCGGTGACGTGGTAGCCCTCAGCGGACTTCTCGCCCTCGAAGGTGATGGGCAGGTCGACCTTCTCGCCCTCCTTGACGGTCAGGTCCTGTCCGTCCACGGTGACGCCGGTCAGGGGGTTCAGATAGGTCAGGATCAGGGTGGTGGTGCCGCTGACGTTCTCCTCCTCCATGGTGGTGGTGACGGTCACGTCGGTGGTGCCGGCCTTCAGAGGCCGGATGCCCATGACGAAGTCCTCCACATAGTCGGCCACCTCAGGGTCGGAGAAGGAGAAGGTATAGGCGTTCTTGCCCTGGTTGCTGGCGTAGGAGGGCTCGATGATGACGCTGCCCGCCTGATGGGACAGGTTCAGGTCCAGAAAGTCCACGGGGCGGCCGTCAAAGACCATGGTATGCCGCTCGTGGATGACATACTCACCGCTGGGGCTGGGCCGGATGGCGGTGATGGGGGCGTAGGTGGAGGTGATCTCCAGGCTTGCGCTGTGGCCCAGGCCGGTGCCGGTGACGGTGAAGGTGCCGGGCTTGGTGGCGGTGACGCCGTTGCCCACCACCATGGCGTTCTCGGTGGCCTCAAAGTAGAAGCGGAGGGGGTTCACGTCCCGCCATTCGCCGCCCTCCTCGGCCTGGACCTGGGGGATCAGGTTGACGGTGGTGCTGCCGGGGACGGTGATCTTGCCGTCCTCTGCGCCGCCGCCCTTGACGGTCAGGCGCATATCGTGGGCCTGGATGGTGCCGGGGACGGTGAGCGTAAAGTCGGCCAGCTTGTTCCAGCCCTTGTCAGACACGGTGATGACGGTGGAGCCGCCGCCGTAGATGAACAGCTCGCCGGTCTCAGCGCCCACCATGATGTTCTTGCCGTGGGTGGTGTAGTCGATGGACCAGTGTGCGCCCTCGGGGCAGGTCAGCACGCCCACGTTGGTCTCGCCCAGGATGTCCCAGGGGTCCACCACCAGGCCCTTGGCGCTGGAGAAGGTAACGGCCTTGCCGCCCTGATAGGTCAGGGTGATCTCCACGGGCTTGGCGGGCTCAAAGTGTCCAGCCTCACCGAAGTGGGGGTAGCCGTCTGCGCCGGGGTTCCAGGTCAGGTTGCCGCCCTTGTTGGCGTTCAGCAGGTCCAGGAAGTCCTGGCTGTAGAAGTCCTCAAAGGTCTTGCCGGCACAGTTCTCCACCGTGCCCTCGCTGACTGCGGCGGCATTGGCGGCGGTGTCGTACTTCCAGTAGGAGTTCTTGATGAGGGAGCCCGCCTCGGCACGGCCCACCAGACCGCCCCGTGCGCCGTCGGCGATAAGGGTCCCGGCGGTGTAGCAGTTCTCAATGACGCCGCCCTCCTGGAGGGTGCCCACCAGGCCGCCCATCTTCAGAGAGGCCAGCTTGCCGGTCTCCTTCAGATTGACACGGGACCAGCTGTTGACGATGGTGCCTGCGCTCTTGGTGGCCAGAGCGGCCTTGAACTCATAGCCCTCGGCAGAGCCGTTCAGACCCAGGTTGCGGACCTGGCCCTTGGGGCCGATCTCATCCAGCAGGACCTGGTTGTTCAGGGTGATCACGTGGCCCTGGCCGTCCAGAACGGTATTCAGACCGGTGGCGAACCACATGCGGTCCTCGATGGCGAAGTCGGCGGTGAGCACCAGCTTCTTGCCCTCCTGATTGCTCATGGAGGGGTCGTCCCACAGGTCGGCCAGAGCGGCCTTCAGCTCTGCGGAGTTAGCGATCTCGATGACCTCCAGCTGGGCCTCAGGGTCGGGCTGCTCGGGGTCGGGGACCTCGGGGCTCTCGCCCAGGGGCAGCAGAGCCAGCTTGCCGTCCTTGACGGTCCACTGGGCATCGCCGGGCTGGGTATTGGCGTTCAGCGCCTGGGCGGCGGCGGCCAGATCGGTGGCCTCGGTGATCAGGGTGTTGTTGTCGGCGATATTGCCGGAGCCTGCGATCTTCTCGCCTGCGCCGTAGCAGCCGGACAGCTCCGCGCCGCCCCGGTCGTGGTCATGCCTGCCCACGATGGAGCCCATATTCTCGGCTCCGGTGACGGTGCCGTAGTTCACGGAGTTCAGAATTTTGAAGTTGTTCAGACCGATGAAGCCGCCTGCATTGGTGCCCTCAGAGGTGACGGCGGCCAGGTTCAGACAGTTGCGGATGGTGCCGTTGTTCAGCTGAGCCATGGCACCATTGCCGTTGACGGTGCCGTCCAGCACCAGGTTCTTCACCACGCAGGCAGAGCCCACCTCGTTGAAGAAGCCGTCGTCCAGCAGAGCGGTGCCGGTGAGGGTGATGGTGTGTCCCGCTCCGTCCAGCTGGAAGGGGTTGAACAGCATGCCGGTGCTCCAGGGCTCGGGCAGGGTAATATCTGCGGCCAGCCGGAAGGCTCCGCCCGCTTTCAGCGCGGCCTTCAGCTCGTCGGCGGTGGTGACCTGCTTCATCTCCTTGGCGGAGACGGTCAGGGTGATGAGCTTCTCTACGGACACGCCCCGGAAGGACAGGGTGGCGGTGAGCACCACGGCCTCGTCCTTGTCCTGGCGGGTGACCTTGCCGCTCTGGTCCACAGCGGGGGAGCTGGAGGACCAGGCGATGTCGCCCCACTGGCTGCCTGCCGCCACGGCGGGCAGGACCAGGTCGGAGGTGACCTTGTTCACGTCGGTGTTCTGGCCCTTGATGGTGTCAAAGGTCAGGGACTGGGCCGCGCCGTTGAGGGCGGCGGCGGTTTTCAGACCGTCCCAGGGGATGTTCACGGTGACGGTCTGGGTGAACTTCATGTCGCCGCTGGCGATCTCAAAGGCCACGTTCTCCACCACAGCGCCCTGAGCGGCCTCCATGGAGGGCTCCTCGAAGTAGTAGGAGATGGTGCCGTCCTCCGCCAGCAGGCCGTTGGCGGCTGTCATCTTCACGGAGATGGTGTCCCCGGTGACGGCCAGATTGCCGGAGGGGACCAGGTTCTTCACTGCCTGGGCCATGACAGAATTGATGTTCGTGTCCTTGCCGTAGACAGGGGTGATGGACTTCAGACCGGACAGAGCGGTCTTGAGGTCGTCCATCTCCTGCTGGGGATCCTTGGCCTCGCCGATCTCCCACAGCAGCTTGATTTGGCCGGAGGCCTCGTCAAAGGTGAAGGCCCCGCCCAGCTTCCGGGCCAGGTCGGCGTTCTCCTCCAGGACGAACTGGGTGCCCCGGTGCTCCCGGCCCATGCCGTCCATGTGGTAGCAGTTCTCGATGGTGCCCAGCTTGGCTACGGCCTGGTTATTGCCGCCGCCCTCCACCGTACCTGCATTGTAGGAGTCCCGGCAGATGCCGTCCACGCCCTCGCCCTTGTTGTAGCCCACGATACCGGAGGAGTACTGGGCTCCGGCGCTGATGGCGCCCCGGTTGTAGCTGCTGCTGACGGAGCCGCCGTTGTCGTTCTGGCCCACGATGCCGCCGATAAAGCCGGAGCCGTGGCCCTGAGAGGCGGAGGTGACGGCGTCCACATTGGCGCACTGCTCCACCCGGCCGCCGTTGTTGTGGCCCACGATGCCGCCTGCGCTGCCGTTGCTGGCACCCTTGGCGGTCTGGCCCTGGCTGGCGCACTGGGCCACCAGACCGGTGTTCTCGCCCACGATGCCGCCCACCTTGGCGTTCTCGCTGCTGTAGATCCGGGAACCGGCGGTGATCTTCACCTGCTGGACGGTGCCCGCATTGACGGCGGCCACGGTGCCCACAGGGCCGCTGCCGCCCAGATCGGCACCCGCCACGGTCAGGTCGGTGACCTTGCCCTCGGGGCCGATCTTATTTAATAAAGGTGTACGCAGTCCGGTGACGGCAAAGCCGTTTCCGTCCAGGGTGCCGTTGAACTCACCGGGCTGGGTGGTCCACTGGCTCAGGTCCAGATTGTCCGTCAGGACGATCTGCTCGTTGGCGGTCAGAGCCTGGACCAGCTCCTGGGCCGTTCCAACCTCCACGGGACCGCCTGCCGCCATGGCGCTGACGGGCAGAAGGCCCGTGAGCATAGCCAGGGTCAGCAGCAGACTGAGGATTCTTTTTTTCAAGTCATATCTCTCCTTTGTGGTTTTTTCTTCGGCAGGTTTTCCCGTCGGAGCGGCCCCCGATCCCGTACCGAATGTGTACGCCTCCCTTTTCCGCTTGATTTGCGAAAAATAGCAACAAAAAACGGCCGCACCTTAAAAAAGTGCGACCGAATTCACGCCCCTCCATCCGTTCAGACCTGTGAAGGGCATTCCGGCTCGAGCATCGTCGGTATTCTGGCTCGCGCGGTAGGGAGATTTCCTCTTCTCCTGCGCACCTGCTCCGCCTTCCCGGAGGCGTCCCCTCCAGTGACCGGATCTCTCCATGAACAGATGCTCCCACGCCCACAGCTTCGGGCAAAGCCCCGGGATTGCCGCAAAACGGCGCACCGGGTTTCCTAATCCCGCCGCCCTGCCGGGGAACGGGACACGATGCAGCATATTGGTCAGCGGAGCCTTTTTCCGGCTCCTGCTATTTTTCGTCTCCATTTTATCAGAGCATTTTTCCACTGTCAACGCATGAATTGACCTTTAAATCCATGCTTTTATCCATTTCCGAACCGGAATTTCGGAGGCTTCCTGTTTATCCGTTTTATTTTCCTTTTATTTCCAAGAACTGGTTTTCCGGCCCATGGCTGCAAAAAATTCCGGACGACCTTGCAAATTGCTTCCGTATATGATACATTTTGGTTAGCATTAACTAACCGTTAAAGAGAGAGAAGCTCGTACCGCCTGTCCTCCGGGCCATGCGGACGCTTGAGAGGACGATACTATGCTGGCAGAATTACTTCAAACTTCCCACTCCGGGCTGGACGTCTCCTGGCTGGAGATCATGCCCGGTGTGCGGACCTGCACCTTTGATATGGACGAGGACAGCTTCCCCACGGCGGTGAGTCTGTCCGTCCGCACCCAGCCCCGCCGCTATGAGCTGCTGTTCTGCTGCACCGGGGCGCTGGTCCTGCGGCAGCAGGGCACCATGTCCACCGTAGAGGCCCGCAACGCCATGCTGCTCACCGACTGCACCCCCATTCTGTCCGCCCAGATCACCTCGCCCATGAACGGCGTCCTCATCACCATCGACGGACCGGCGGCCGGGTCTGCGGAGAACACCCTGACCTGTCTCATGGACGACCTGGAGGTGAACACCCGCTACGTGCTGGACCAGATGACCCGCCGGGGCGGCTGTGCCATCTTCCGCACCGCGCCCTGGACCCGGACCCTGTTCTCCGCTCTGGACGCCCTGCCCGAGGAGGAGAAGGGCCGCTACAGCTTTCTGAAAACCGTAGAGCTGCTGTATCTGCTCTGCTCCGAAAGCCTGCTGCTCCAGGAGGAGCGCTCCCTTCCCGCTCCCGACAGCTACCTGTCCCGGACCGTGGCCGAGATCCGCATTTATATGGAGAACCATCTGGACGAGAAGCTCACCATCGAGGCCCTGAGCCGTCAGTTCCACATCTCTCCCACCGCCTTCAAGAGCTGCTTCCGCCGGATGTACGGCCAGCCCGTCCACCGCTGGCTCCAGGCCCAGCGCATGAAGCGGGCCGCCGAGCTGCTCCAGACCTCTCCCATGACGGTCCTCCAGATCGCACAGTCCGTGGGCTACGAGGGAGCAAGCCAGTTCAATTCCGCCTTTAAGCGTCAATTCGGAGTTACCCCCAGACAACACAAAAAAATGATGATTTAAGCGGTAAAATGCATTAAGTTAGCCATTGTTAACCTAAATTATGTCCAAAACCGCATAAAATAAACTGATTTACGCTGGACGATGTTCTCTCCCTCTGTTATACTCTAGTTCCACTAAGGCACTGCGCTGTGTGAGGAGGAATCACTATGAAGCAGCATCGTTTTTGGGCCTGGAGCATGATCTTCTGTCTGTTTATGGTCATGGTCACCGGTTATAAGCATAAGTAATTGAACAATCATCTGTTTTTAATTTGAAAGGGGAACTTCCACTATGAGCATGTATTCCAAGATCGCCTGTTTCGCCGGCGGCGTGCTGTTCGGCACTGCCGGTATCAAGATCCTGTCCAGCAAGGAGGCTAAGAACGCCTACGTTCACGCCACCGCCGCCGGTCTGCGCGCCAAGGACTGCGTCATGGAGACCGTCACCAACGTCCAGGAGAACGCCAACGACATCCTGGCTCAGGCCAAGGATCTGAACGAGGCCCGTGCCGCTCAGGAGGCCGAGGAGAAGGCCGCCGCTGAGATCACCGCCGAGGCCTGATTTCCGGATAACTGCGGGGGAGCCGTCCAGACGGCTCCCCTTCTTTTCTGTCAAGCCAACCGCGTGGCCTGCCACGCACCGACATGAAGGAGTTTTTCTATGAACGCAACGATTTTATCTGAGAGCAGCGGCCGGATGCGGATCCGGGTCAAGCAGAAGACCATGTCCATCCACCAGGCCGATCTGCTGGACAACTGGCTGAATCAGCAGCCCTGGGCGGTGGAGATCGCCGTCCACGAGCGCACCTGCTGCGTCATCATCAAGTATAAGGGCGACCGGGCCGATGTCATCGCGTCCATCCGCCGCTTCGACTGGGCCGCCGCCGAGAACGCCCTGACCCAGCCCATCCAGAGCAACCGGGAGCTGGACCGCCAGTTCCAGGAGAAGCTGGTGGGCAAGATCGTCATGAAGGCGGGTGCCACCCTGTTCCTGCCCAATCCCCTGCGCATCGCCCGGGTGTGCCTGCACATGGTGCCCTTCCTGCGCCGGGGCCTCCACTGCATCCTGCACCGCCAGATGAAGGTGGAGCTGCTGGATGCCATGTCCGTGGGCATCTCCGCCTGCCGGAAGGACTTCGGCACCGCCGGAGCCGTCATGTTCCTGCTGGAGGTGGGCGAGCTGCTGGAGGAGTGGACCCACCGCCGCTCCGTGGCCGATCTGGCCCGGTGCATGTCCCTGAACGTGGACCGGGTGTGGCAGCGCGTCCCCACCGGCGACGACGTGCTGGTCCCCATCTCCCAGATCCAGCCCGGCGACCGCATCGTGGTCCGCATGGGCAGCGTCGTTCCTCTGGACGGCACTGTGCTGGAGGACGAGGTCATGGTGAACCAGGCCTCCCTCACCGGCGAGTCCATCCCCGTGGCCAAGCGCCCCGGCGGCACCCTGTACGCCGGTACCGTGGTGGAGGAGGGCGAGTGCCTGCTGGAGGTCAAGAAGGCCTCCGGTCAGAGCCGTTACGACCAGATCGTCACCATGATCGAGGACTCCCAGCAGCTGAAGTCCGCCGCTGAAAGTAAAGCCTCCAACCTGGCCGACAAGCTGGTCCCCTACACCTTCGCAGGCAGCATCCTCAGCTTCCTGCTGACCCGCAGCCCCATGCGCGCCCTGTCCGTCCTGATGGTGGACTTCTCCTGCGCCCTGAAGCTGGCCATGCCTCTGGCCGTCCTGTCCGCCATGCGGGAGGCCGGTAAGGAGCACATCGTGGTCAAGGGCGGCAAGTTCCTGGAGGCCGTGGCCCAGGCCGACACCATTGTCTTTGACAAGACCGGCACCCTGACCCACGCCTGCCCTCAGGTCATGGAGGTCATCCCCTTCGGTGGTCAGGACGAGCAGGAGATGCTCCGTCTGGCCGCCTGTCTGGAGGAGCACTTCCCCCACTCCCTGGCCAACGCCGTGGTGGAGGAGGCCAGGAACCGGGGTCTGGACCATGAGGAGTTCCACACCAAGGTGGAATATCTGGTGGCCCACGGCATCGCCAGCAGCGTGAACGGCCAGCGCGCCCTCATCGGCAGCGCCCACTTCATCTTCGAGGATGAGCACTGCGTGGTCCCCGAGGGCGAGCAGGACAAGTTCGACGCCCTGCCCGAGCAGTACTCCCACCTGTTCCTGGCTCTGGGCGGTCAGCTGGCCGCCGTCATCTGCATCGCCGACCCCCTGCGGGAGGAGGCTGTGGATGCTCTGGCCGCTCTGCGCGCCCTGGGCATCACCAACACCGTGATGCTCACCGGTGACGGTCAGCGCACCGCCGCCGCCATCGCCGCCCAGGTGGGCGTGGACCACTTCAAGGCCGAGGTCCTCCCCGCCGACAAGGCCCGCTTTGTGGCCGAGCAGCGGGCCGCCGGTCACACCGTCATCATGGTGGGCGACGGCATCAACGACTCCCCCGCCCTGTCCGAGGCCGACGCCGGCATCGCCATCAGCGACGGCGCAGCCCTGGCCCGTGAGATCGCCGACATCACCATCTCCGCCGAGTCCCTGTGGGAGCTGGTGAAGCTGCGTCAGCTGTCCATGGGTCTGATGGACCGCATCCACTCCAACTACCGCTTCGTCATCGGCTTCAACAGCGCCCTGATCGTCATGGGCGTGGCCGGACTGCTGGCTCCCGCCGCATCCGCCACCCTGCACAACCTGTCCACCCTGGCCATCAGCCTGCGCAGCATGAGCGAGCTGCCCCAGGGCAAGGACTTCGAGAAGAAGGCCCTGGAGGAGAAGAACTAAGAAAAAGCACCGGGTCACGGACCCGGTGCTTTTTCTTACCTTATCATAAAACAAAAGAGCGGCTGTCTCGTGGAGACAGCCGCTCTTTCCGTTGTTCAGACAGAAGAGGTCAATGGATATTGGATCAGTTCCAGAAGTCGGTCTTGTCCTTCAGGCCGATGCTGGCGGCCTTGAAGACAGGGTTCTTGCCAGCCTTCTTCTGCTGGATGTAGTCGTTCAGACAGGCGACCACGGGCTTCATCAGCAGGAAGATGACGGGCACGTTGATGACGGCCATCAGGCCCATCAGCACGTCGGCGGTGTCCCAGACAATGCCCATCTTGGCGATACAGCCCACAAAGACGACCACGATGGCCAGCAGCTTCTGAGCGGTACGGACGGTCTTGCTGGGGGTCTTGCCGCACAGGTAAGCCATACCGGTCTCGGCGAAGTAGTAGTTGCCCAGCAGGGTGGTGAAGGCGAAGAAGAACAGAGCGACGGTGATGAAGATGACGCCGCCCTGGCCGAACACGTGGCTCATAGCGGCCTGGACGTAGGGCATACCGGCCATGTCAGCGGAGGGCTCAACGCCGGAGCACAGCAGCAGGAAGGCGGTAGCGGAGCAGATGATGACGGTGTCGATAAAGACGGACAGGACCTGGACCAGACCCTGCTTGACGGGGTGGGAGACACCGGCGGAACCGGCAGCGGAAGCAGCAGCGCCCACGCCTGCCTCGTTGGAGAACAGGCCGCGCTTGATGCCCAGCATGACGACGGAACCGGCGAAGCCGCCGAAGATGGCCTTGAAGTTGAAGGCCTGCTCAAAGATGCTGGCGAACATAGCGGGGATCATGTTGCCGTGCATGACGATCATCAGCAGAGCGGCTGCGATGTAGACAGCGCCCATGATGGGGACGATGACGCCGGTGATCTTGGAGATCTGCTTGCCGCCGCCGCTGATGCACAGGGCGAACAGAGCAGCCAGGATGATGCCCACAATGATGGGGGTCAGCTTGGGATCGTAGAAGCCGTAGGGCTTGAAGGAGTCAGCCACGTTGAAGGAGGCCACCAGGTTGAAGCCGATCATGTAGGTCAGGATCATGAACACGGCATAGACAACGCCCAGCCAGTGCTTCTTCAGCGCGCCCTCGATGTAGTAGGCGGGGCCGCCGTAGCTGCTGCCGTCCTCGGCGCGGCGCTTGTAGATCTGAGCCAGGGTGCCCTCGACGAATGCGGTGGCAGCGCCCAGAATGGCGGTCATCCACATCCAGAAGATAGCGCCGGGGCCGCCGGTGCAGATGGCGGTGGAGATACCGGCGATGTTGCCGGTGCCCACGCGGGAGGCGGTGGAGACCATCAGAGCCTGGAAGGAGGAGATGGACTTGTCATCCTTATCGCCCTTGTCCAGGATAACGCGGATAGACTCCGCCAGATAGCGCAGCTGAACACCCTTGGTGCGGATGGTGAAGTAAACTCCGCCGCCCAGCAGCATGATGATCAGGATGTAGGTGTACAGGTAGTTACTCAGATTGCTGATAATGCTTGCATAAAGGTCTGCCATAACTATTTTTCCCCTCTCATTATTTTGTTGTTACCTTCTTCTTTTGTCGAACATATGGAGATGCAGCTCTTGGGACAGGTAGGCCAGCACACACTCACCGCCCACGCTGTTGCCCTTGTGATCCAGGGCCGGACCGTAGATGCCGATACCCATTTCCCGGTCTACCACCGAGAGGATACCGCCGCCCACACCGCTTTTGGAGGGAATGCCCACACGGAGCGCAAATTCACCGGAGCCATCGTACATGCCGCAGGTCAGCATGATGGTCTTGACCACCTTGACAGTGTAGCTCTGAAGGACGCGCTCGCCGGTGCGGGGATGGATACCATCGTTTGCCAGGATCAGAGCCAGTCCCGCCAGGCTCTCCGCCGTCACGCTGAGAGAGCACATCCGGACGTAGAAGTCCAGACACTCCTCCACGTTGCTGGCGATGTAGCCCTTGCTCTCCAGCAGGTAGGCAATGGCCCGGTTGCGGGAGATATGGGACATCTCGGAGTTGTAGATCCGCTCGTCCATCATGATTTCGGGGTCCATGCACAGCACCCGCACCCGCTCCAGCACCTCCTCAAAGGGAAGCTCGGGAGCCAGATAGCTGGCCACCACCATGGCGCCTGCGTTGATCATGGGATTATAAGGGGAGCTGTCGGTGTTCTCCAATTTAATTAAGGAGTTGAAGGGGTCGCCCGAGGGCTCCAGTCCCACATTCTGAAACACCTTGTCAAATCCGCAGATCTCCAGGGCCAGGGCCAGGTTGATGATCTTGGAGATACTCTGGATACTGAACCGATCCTTGGTATCACCCACAGAGAAACGCTCTCCGGTGATGGAGAGCACGCTCACACCCAGCTTGCTGCCGTCCGCCTTTCCCAGCTCGGGGATATAGGTGGCCACATGGCCGTCGCCCGTCTTGGCCTTGCCAAGCTCCAATGCCTGTTCTAATATTTCTTTCATTCTTTAACCTCCTCTCCCTTTCACTCAAGTCAATATTATACATGATTAAGACAAGATACGCAATTCTTATCTTGCCAAATCTCACCCTCCTTTAACAAATTTTAAGATTTTTCTTCCAGTTTCTCTCAGAATTTTCTCCAATTCCTTCCATCTCTCTCCCTGTTCCTGGTAAATTCCCCGTTTTGTCTCTGTGCCGCGGATATTTATCCCTTTCTTATGGATGGAAGAGAGACGGCCCGGGACCTTGATCTCCCGTTGACATTTTTATTTTCCAGAATATCTTCGATTCTGCCCCGATAAAACGCAAATTTCCCCCTTGTGCAAATAGCAGAATTGCTATGTTAACAAAATGGACATATTTCGGCTTCCCCGGCGTTTCCTTCAATTTTATCCAACGCCGTTTCGAATGCTTCATTGTTTTAAAGTCTTAAATTTTTTGCATATAGTCTCCTTTTCCACCGTTCTTTCCACAGGTTCCGCCCATGAATTTCTTCCGGATTTTATCATACTACAGTAATAAACAGTCCTTTTTTCTGTTTTCCGGCTTTTTGGTCAAAATGACGTGAAGAAACGCAGAATCGGCCCTGTTCTTTATTATATGATTGACATTTTTTGCATCCGCATGATATCATTTTGTTACTGTGCAAGGGGTCATGCCCCTTGGAAAACGTAGGAATCGTATTTTGGGACCGCAGGAGAGCGGCTCCCGCGCAGTCCCCGCGCTCTTCCGGAGCGTAACATTAGAAAAGGAGAGAGAATTCAATGTCTAAGAAAAACACCAATGGCCAGCCCAAGGTCAGCGCCTATAACCGCTGGCTGAACGGCATTGAGGCCATCGGCAACAAGCTCCCACACCCCATTGCTCTGTTTGCCATCCTCGCATTTGCCATCGTCGTCATCTCCGCCATCTGTGCCGCCATGGGCGTGTCCGCCACCGGCGAACTGATCGTGAAGAACGAACTGACCGAGACCACCGTCACCGCCGTCAGCCTGCTGACCAAGGACGGCCTGGCCTACATCTTCTCCGACGCAGTGAAGAACTTCACCACCTATGCTCCTCTGGGCATGGTCCTGGTGGCCATGCTGGGCGTCGGCGTTGCCGAGCAGTCCGGTATGATCAACTCCCTGCTGAAGATGACCGTTAAGGTCACCCCCAAGTCCCTGATCACCCCCGTGGTCGTGTTCCTGGGCGTTATGTCCAACATCGCCTCCGACTCCGGCTACGTCATCCTGATCCCCCTGGGCGCCATGGTCTTCCGTGCCTACGGCCGTCACCCCATGGCCGGTCTGGCCGCTGCCTTCTGCGGCGTGTCCGGCGGCTTCTCCGCCAACCTGATGGTCGGTACCCTGGATCCCCTGCTGGCCGGTATCACCCAGACCGCAGTCTCCATCATCGACCCCAACTATCAGGTCTCCGTCATGGGCAACTACTACTTCATGTTCGTGTCCACCTTCCTGATCACCATCATCGGCACCGTCATCACCGATAAGGTCGTCGAGCCCCGTCTGGCTGCCTTCGGCGGTCACCTGCTGGCCGAGGAGGACGAGTCCCTGACCACCATCACCGACACCGAGCGCAAGGGTCTGAAGCGCGCCGGTATCGTGGCTCTGATCTTCGTGCTGGTCATCGTCGCCTGCTGCATCCCCGCCAACTCCTTCTTCCGCAACGAGAACGGCGAGCTGCTGGGCCGTCCCGCCTCTCCCCTCATCAACGGTGTTGTTGTTCTGATCGCTCTGGCCTTCTTCCTGCCCGCCGTGGCTTACGGCCGCACCGTGGGTACCTTTAAGAATGAGAAGGACGTCTGCGGCGCCATGGGTAAGGCCATGAGCTCCATGGGCGGCTTCCTGGCTCTGGCCTTTGTCTCCGCTCAGTTCATCAACTACTTCAACTACACCAAGTTGGGCACCATCATCGCTCTGAACGGCGCCAACTTCTTCAAGTCCATCAACATCGGCATGATCCCTCTGATGGTCATTTTCGTCCTGTTCTCCGCTTTCATGAACCTGTTCATGGGCTCCGCCTCCGCCAAGTGGAACATCCTGGCTCCCGTGTTCGTCCCCATGTTCATGCTGCTGGGCTACAGCCCCGAGCTGTGCCAGCTGGCCTACCGGATCGGTGACTCCTCCACCAACATCATCACTCCCATGATGACCTACTTCGCCGTTATCGTTGTCTTTGCACAGCGCTACGACAAGAAGGCCGGTATCGGCACCATCACCGCCACCATGCTGCCCTACAGCATCGCCTTCCTGGTCTGCTGGACCATCTTCATGATCATCTGGCTGTCCCTGGGCATGCCCATCGGCATCGACACCGGTCTGGTGTACCCCGCCGTCGTCGGGTAAAGTTTCGACCACCTGTACAGCCGGGCCTCGTGCCCGGCTGTACTTATATCCCCCGGTTTCCCATTGCAAACTCCCCCCTATTATTTATTATAATGTATCGGAGGTTTTTACCATGATCAACAAAGAGAGACTGCTGGCCAACTTCCTGGAGTATGTCCAGATCGACAGCGAGAGCAACCACGAGAAGGCCATGGCCGAGCGGGTCATTGCCGACCTGACCGCCCTGGGCTGCGAGATCTACGTGGACCACAGCCAGGACAAGACCGGCTGCGACGTGGGCAACGTGTTCGCCACCCTCCCCGGCAACGTCCCCGGCGACTCCCCTCTGCTGGCCGCTCACATGGACACCGTGGTCCCCGGCGTGGGCGTGGTCCCCGTCATTGAAGACGGCATCATCCGCAGCAAGGGCGACACCGTCCTGGGCGGCGATGACAAGTCCGGCGTGGCCGCCATCATCGAGGCTATCCACACTGTCGTCGAGCACGACCTGCCCCACCCCACCATCCATGCCGTGTTCACCGTGGCCGAGGAGATCGGCCTGCGGGGCTCCCGCCACATGGAGTATGACCACGTGATCCCCAAGCGCGCCGTGGTGCTGGACAGCAGCGGCAACGCCGGTAAGATCATCGTCAGCGCCCCCGGCCAGTACAAGCTGAACGCCACTGTCGTCGGCCGCCGCGCCCACGCCGGCGTGGCTCCCCAGGACGGCATCAGCGCCATCCAGGTGGCTGCCGAGGCCATCTCCAACATGAAGCTGCTCCGCATCGACGAGGAGACTACCGCCAACATCGGCACCCTCAAGAGCGAGTATGCCACCAACATCGTCCCCGAGCGCGCCTTCATCATGGCTGAGGCCCGCAGCCGCAACGACGAGAAGCTGGAGGCCCAGGCCAACCACATGCTGAAGTGCCTCACCGACGCCTGCGAGAAGTACGGCGCCACCCTGGAGGGCGGTCTGACCAAGTCCTACACCGGCTACTCCTACGCCGAGAACGATCCCTTCGTGGAGGAGGTCGTGGCCGCCTGCAAGAAGGCCGGTCTGGAGCCCCTGCTGGCCGCCAGCGGCGGCGGCAGTGACGCCAACAACATGAACTCCAACGGCCTCCAGGCTCTGGTGCTGGGTACCGGCATGACCAAGGTCCACACCACCGCCGAGGAGCTGTCCATCGCCAATCTGGAGGGCACCGCCGCTCTGGCTCTGGCTCTGGTCACCGCCTGATTGCTCTGATCTCAAGAAAAAATCGCCGTGCCGACGAAAGTCGGCGCGGCTTTTTTCTGCCCTTCCCCGGCCATGGTCCTCCTCTGTATTCCGGCTGAAAAGTTGTATTTTTTCTCATTTCTCCCGTGCCTTTCCGGCCCCAGCTGGAAAAAAGGTTCTCCGCCCTTTTGTTCATATTGTTTCCGAAGCACCCGGGATCAGCTTTACATTCTGTGCATTTCCTCAATTTCCCTATAACTTTGTAGGAAATTAACTCTTTATCATGCTAAATACAAGAAAACAGACTCCTTTTCTGTCAATTCAAGCCGTTTTGTTTGGATTTCGATATGATTTATCCGTAAAAATCAAGTTGACTTTCCCGTGGACACAGGGTATTCTAGTGATAGATTTCGCTCAGAGGTGTGTGAAAAGAGCGTATCACGAAATAGGAGGTCATTTCATGAAAAAAGTATTCAACAGCCTGCCGTTCCGCCTGCTCCTGGGCATCGCCATCGGCATCGGCTGCGGTCTGGTATTCCCCGAAAGCGTCATGAAGGTCATTGTTACATTACATTACATCATGGGCCAGCTTATCAACTTCTGCGTTCCCCTGATCGTCATCGGCTTCATTGCCCCTTCCATCACCAAGCTGGGTAAGAACGCCTCCCGTCTGCTGGGCGTGGCCGTGGTCATTGCCTACCTGTCCTCCATCGGCGCTGCCCTTATGTCCATGGGCGCAGGCTACGGCATCATCCCCCACCTGTCCATCGACAGCAACATCGCCGATCTGGTGGAGCTGCCCGGCGTGGTGTTCGAGCTGAACATTCCCCCTCTGATGAGCGTCATGAGCGCTCTGGTCATCTCCCTGCTGCTGGGTCTGGCGGTCACCTGGACCAAGTCCGACCGCTTCGCCGAGCTGCTGGATGAGTTCCAGAACATCGTCCTGGCCATCGTCTCCAAGATCATCATCCCCATCCTGCCCTTCTTCATCGCCTTCACCTTCTGCAACCTGAGCTACCAGGGCATCATCACCCGCCAGCTGCCCGCCTTCCTCCAGATCATCGTCATCGTCATGGCCGGTCACTACATCTGGATGACCCTGCTGTACCTGCTGGCCGGCGCTTACTCCCACAAGAATCCCATCGAGGTCGTCAAGCACTACGGCCCCGCTTACCTGACCGCCGTGGGCACCATGTCCTCCGCCGCCACCCT
>SAMEA104404100__coassemble_879_pt1 | contig 30013 bp, 33 predicted proteins | sample SAMEA104404100__metabat2_low_PE_092 | metagenome-assembled genome bin SAMEA104404100 (sample SAMEA104404100) | Balaenoptera acutorostrata | reverse complement strand
CTGTAAAGGACGATATCAGGGACGTGGAGGCCCTGGGCTGTCACCTGATGGTGCTGATGGCCCAGCGCTACCCCAGCGCCCTGATGACCGGCTACAAGCTGAAGGAGGTCCCCGCCCGGGAGGATGAGGAGAACGACATCGCCTACGGCTACCGCCTGCTGGAGTGCTGTGCGCTGAAGCGCGGCATGCGCATTTCCGGCGGCGAGTTCGACACCGAGCGCATGGCCCGTGTCCTGCTGGACGAGTTCCGGGCCGGCAAGCTGGGACGCTTTACGCTTGAGTTCCCGGAAGGGAAATAAGACTTGAAAGGGGAGAGGGCCATGGAGCTCTGGGAGTATGAGCAGGAGGCGCGGCAGGACGGCCACGCTGTCATCTGCGGCTGTGACGAGGCGGGAGCCGGACCGCTGGCGGGGCCGGTGTACGCCGCCGCTGTCGTTCTGCCGGAGGGGGTGGAGATCCCCGGGCTGAACGACTCCAAGAAGCTGACGGAGAAGAAGCGGGAGGCCCTCTTTCCTATCATTCAGGAGCTGGCGGAGGAGTGGTGCGTGGCCTATGTCACCGCCGAGGAGATCGACGAAACGGATATCCTCAGCGCCCGGATGAAGGCCATGCAGCTGGCAATTGGCGGCCTGGAGAAAACCCCGGACTTCGCCCTCATCGACGGCAACCGGGACCACGGCCGGTCCGCCGCTATCACTACCGACCACAGATGCATTGTAAAGGGAGACAGCCTGTCAGCCTCTATCGCTGCGGCCTCCATCCTGGCCAAGGTGAGCCGTGACCACTGGATGCTGGAGATGGCGGAGCAGTACCCCCAGTACGCCTTTGAAAAGCACAAGGGCTACGGCACCAAGCTCCACTACGAGCGGCTGCGGGAGTTCGGCCCCTGTCCCATCCACCGCCGAACCTTCCTGAAAAAGCTGTGAGCGGCCAGGACAGCCGTCTGCTGGGCCGCTGGGGCGAGGCGCTGGCGGCGGACTATTTACGCAGACAGGGATGGACCCTGCTGGCCTCCGGCTGGCGTTGTCGTTTCGGTGAGATCGACCTGATCGCCCGGGAGGGCAACTTCCTCTGCTTTGTGGAGGTCAAGCTGCGGAAAAGCGGAAAATTCGGCCGGGCAGGGGAGTTTGTGGACCGAAGAAAGCAGGAAAAGCTGCGAATTACCGCAGAATTATATCTGGCTCAAAATCCCACGGAATTACAGCCCAGGTTCGATGTTGTGGAAATTTATGCCCCTCAGGGGCTGGAAACGGCATCTCCCGACGTAATTTTACATAAGAACGCATTTTGAATTCTGGCCCATTTTGCCCTTTTCCCTTGACCTTTCTATAAAAAACTGTCATAATAAACAATCAGACGGCGTAGCTTTCGCGCACCCTATGCCGGAGCCGCGCCTGATGTGATGATTCAGACGGCCTCCACCTACCGCGTCCGTCAATCCACTAAAGATCGGAATGATTTTGAATGCAGTATATCAGCACAAGAGACTTAGGCGCTCAGTGCTCCGCTTCCCAGGCCATTGTACAGGGCCTGTCCAAGGACGGCGGACTGCTGACCCCCTATTACATCCCCAAGCTGCCTGGCAATGCGCTGGAGGAGCTGAGCTCCATGGCGTACCAGCAGCGCGCAGTTTATGTCATGAAACAGTTTCTGGAGGAGTTCACAGTCAAAGAGCTGACCGACTTCGCCGAGGCTGCCTACGGGACCAACAAATTTGACACCCCCGCTGTGGCCCCCGTCCACACCGTATGCGAGGGCGTACACTGTCTGGAGCTGTGGCACGGTCCCACCTGTGCCTTCAAGGATATGGCGCTCCAGATGCTTCCCCACCTGCTGTCCGCCTCTCTGGTGAAGACCGAGCAGGACAAGGACGCCATCATTCTGGTGGCCACCTCCGGCGACACCGGCAAGGGCGCTCTGGAGGGCTTCAAGGACGTGGACCGCACCCGTATCCAGGTGTTCTACCCCAAGGACGGCGTGTCCCAGGTCCAGGAGCTGCAGATGGTCACCCAGGAGGGTATGAACGTGGGCGTCACCGCCGTGGTAGGCAACTTCGACGACGCTCAGACCGGCGTGAAGAAGCTCTTCTCCGACGAGGAGCTGCGGGAGGAGCTGGCCGAGCAGGGTTACTTCCTGTCCTCCGCCAACTCCATCAACTGGGGCCGCGTGCTGCCTCAGATCGTCTACTACATCTCCGCCTACTGCGACCTGCTGCGGGATGAGAAGATCGCCCCCGGCCAGACCGTCAACGTCTGCGTCCCCACCGGCAACTTCGGCAACATCCTGGCGGCCTTCTATGCCCGGGAGATGGGTGTGCCCATCGACCGGCTGATCTGCGCCTCCAACAGCAACAATGTCCTCACCGACTTCATCCGTACCGGTGTGTACAACCGGAAGCGCCCCTTCCACAACAGCATTTCGCCCTCCATGGACATCCTGATCTCCTCCAACCTGGAGCGTCTGCTGCTGTCCCTGTCCGGCGACGTGAAGGAAGTCAAGAACTACATGGAGCAGCTGAACGTCTCCGGCAGCTACCGGGTGTCCGGCCGTATCCTGGAGAAGATGAGAAAGCGCTTCGCCGGCTACTTCTGCGACGACGAGGAGACCAAGAAGGTCATCCGCCGGGTCTACGACGAGCACGGCTACCTCATCGACACCCACACCGCCGTGGCCTTCTCCGCTCTGGAGCAGTACCGCGCCGAGACCGACGAACAGACCCCCTGCATCGTGGTGTCCACCGCCAGCCCCTTCAAGTTCTGCGGCAGCGTGCTGGAGGCTCTGGGCGAGGAGAAGATCGCCGAGGGTCTGGATGCTCTGGACCAGCTGACCGAAAAGACCGGTCTGCCCGCCCCCATGCCTCTGTCCGGCCTGCGCAGCAAGCAGGTCCGCTTCGATACCGTGGTGGAGAAGGACAACATGGTGGATGCGGTCCGCGCCATGCTGGGCTGAGGTAATCGTTATGGCTCTCTACGTCATCGGCGATACCCATCTGTCCCTCAGCTGTGACAAGCCCATGGACGTCTTCGGCGGAAACTGGAGCGGCTATGTGGAAAAGCTGCTGAAGGGCTTCGAGGTGGTCCGGCCGGAGGATACCGTGGTCCTCTGCGGCGACCTGTCCTGGGGCATGAGCCTGGAGCAGGCCAGGGAGGACCTGGCCTTTCTGAACGCCCTTCCCGGAAGAAAGCTGCTGCTGAAGGGCAATCACGACTACTGGTGGACAACCGTGTCCAAAATGAGACAGTTCTTTGCAGACAACGGGTTCAACAACCTGGAGATCCTGCATAATAACTGCCAGTTCTACGGGGATATCGCCCTGTGCGGCACCCGTGGCTGGTTCTACGAGGAGGATAAGGGGGAGCACAGCTCCAAGATCTTCAACCGGGAGCTGATCCGGCTGGAGACCTCTCTGAAGGCAGCGGGCGACCACGAGCGCTACTGCTTCCTGCACTACCCGCCTCTCTACCAGGGGTACTACTGCCAGGAGATCGTGGATCTGCTGGAAAAGTACCATGTAACCTGCTGCTGCTACGGCCATCTGCACGGCGGAAGCCACCGTCTGGCGGTGTCCGGCAAGCGCGGCAGCGTGGAATATCGGCTGGTTTCGGCCGACTATTTAGGATTTCGCCCGGAGAAGCTCCTGGATTAAAGGAAATTCAATCTAATTTTTTTGAAAAACCTCTGGTCAAATGGGATTTTTTCTGGTAAAATATCGTGGCGAAAGTACAAAGGCGCAGTCCTGCCTCAGCAATGAGGGTCCAAGGGCAGGCGCCGACAGGAGGAAATTGACATTATGAAGGTCACCAATGTTGAAAACAAAGAGAAGAGCACTGTGGAGCTGACCATCCAGGTCCCCGCAGAGGAGTTTGAGGCTGCTGTTCAGGCTTCTTATCTGAAGCAGCGCGCTAATATCAATGTGCCCGGCTTCCGCAAGGGCAAGGCTCCCCGCAAGATCATCGAGAGCATGTACGGCGCCAAGGTCTTCTATGAAGAGGCCATCAACGCTGTTTACCCCAAGGCCTATGAGGACGCCGTTGCAGAGCAGAACCTGGACGATGTGGGTTACCCCAACATCGAGGTCCTGACCGCCGACGCCGAGGGCCTGACTTTCAAGGCTATCGTCGCTGTCCGTCCCGAGGTCAAGCTGGGCACCTACAAGGGCATCTCCGCTTACCGCGAGGAGCCCAAGATCTCCGCTAAGGACGTGGACGCCGAGATGAAGCCCTTCATCGAGCGCGCCACCACTCTGGTCAGCGTCAAGCGCAAGGCCAAGAAGAACGACACCGCTGTCATCGACTTCGAGGGCTTTGACGATGGCGTCGCCTTCGAGGGCGGCAAGGGCGAGAACTACGAGCTGAAGCTGGGCTCCGGCTCCTTCGTTCCCGGCTTTGAGGAGCAGATCATCGGCATGAAGGCCGGTGAGGAGAAGGACCTGGACATCACCTTCCCCGAGAACTACCACCCCGAGCTGGCCGGCAAGGCCGTTGTCTTCCACGTGAAGGTCAACGAGGTCAAGGAGCCCCAGGCTCCCGAGCTGGACGACGAGTTCGCCAAGGACGTCTCCGAGTTCGAGACCATGGACGAGTTCCGCAAGGACCTGGAGGAGAAGCTGATGGAGCGCCGCAAGGCCGAGGCTCAGAACGCGTTCGAGAACTCCGTCCTGGAGCAGCTGGTCGACGGCATGGAGTGCGAGATCCCCGACGCTATGGTCGACGTTGCCGCTGACCGTATGCTGGACGAGTACGCCATGCGCCTGCAGCAGCAGGGCATCTCCATGGATGACTACATGAAGATGACCGGCATGACCGCCGCCGCCATGCGCATCCAGATCCGTCCCCAGGCCACCCGTCAGCTGCAGGTCGAGCTGGCTCTGAACGCCGTCGCCAAGGCTGAGAACCTGGAGGTCTCCGCTGAGGAGTACGACGCCGAGTACAACAAGCTGGCCGAGCAGTACAAGCTGGACGTCGAGCAGATCAAGAAGGTCATCGCTGTTGACATCCTGCAGAAGGATCTGCTGCTGAACAAGGCCAACGAGCTGGTCATGAACGCCGCCAAGGCCACCAAGACCAAGCGCAAGCCCGCCGCCAAGAAGGCTGCTGCTGAGGCTGAGGAGCCCAAGGCTGAGTAAGTAAAACCACGAAACGTCCGGGGCGGCCTTCCGCCCCGGGCGCGTGTGTATTTGTGTGTGTTTCGGGGCGGGAGAACCGACCTGCTTCGGCGGGGCGGAGAGGAATTGTTTTCCGATAGAGTGGGTATACTCAGGTATCCCCATTCGGAGTAAGGAGTTTTATTATGAGTTTAGTACCTTATGTAGTAGAGCAGACCAACCGCGGCGAGCGGTCCTATGACATCTTCTCCCGTCTGCTCAACGACCGCATCATCATGCTGTCTGAAGAAGTCAACGACACCACCGCATCCCTGGTGGTGGCCCAGCTGCTGTATCTGGAGGCCCAGGACCCCGATAAGGACATCCAGTTCTACATCAACAGCCCCGGCGGCTCTGTCACCGCCGGCATGGCCATCTACGACACCATGCAGTATATCAAGTGCGATGTGTCCACCATCTGCATCGGCATGGCCGCCTCCATGGGCGCTTTCCTGCTGTCCTCCGGCACCAAGGGCAAGCGTCTGGCTCTGCCCAATGCTGAGATCATGATCCACCAGCCCTCCGCCGGCACTCAGGGCCAGATCACCGATATGGCTCTGCACCTGAAGCGGCTGGAGGTCGTGAAGAACCGTATGAACCGCATCATGTCTGAGAATACCGGCAAGCCCATCGAGGTCGTCACCGCCGATTGCGAGCGCGACAACTTCATGACTGCCCGGGAGGCTATGGAGTATGGCCTCATCGACAAGGTCATCGAGAAGCGGTAATATCGGTACGCCGGGGCGTGGGCGTTTCCTTCGCCCCCGTCCCAATTCAATTATGAGGTGTATCCATGGCAAGAAATGACGACAACAAAAGCATCCGCTGTTCTTTCTGCGGTAAGCATCAGGACCAGGTCAAGCGTATGATCGCCGGTCCCGACGTCTATATCTGCAACGAGTGCGTCCAGCTGTGCAACGGCATCCTGGGCGACGAGCACGAGATGATGGAGCAGCAGATGTTCAGCGAGATCCCCGACCAGATCCCCACTCCCAAGGAGATCAACGAGGTGCTGGACCAGTATATCATCGGCCAGGAGAAGGCCAAGGTTGCGCTGTCCGTCGCTGTCTACAACCACTATAAGCGTATCTACTTCGGCGGTGCCGAGGATGTGGAGATGCAGAAGAGCAACATCCTGCTGATGGGCCCCACCGGCTGCGGCAAGACCCTGTTTGCTCAGACCCTGGCCCGGGTGCTGAAGGTGCCCTTCGCCATCGCCGACGCCACCACGCTGACCGAGGCCGGCTACGTGGGCGACGACGTGGAGAACATCCTGCTGCGTCTGGTCCAGGCCGCCGACTACGACATCGAGCTGGCTGAGCGGGGCATCATCTATATCGACGAGATGGATAAGATCGCCCGCAAGAGCGAGAATACCTCCATCACCCGGGACGTGTCCGGCGAGGGTGTCCAGCAGGCTCTGCTGAAGATCCTGGAGGGCACCGTGGCCAACGTGCCTCCTCAGGGCGGCAGAAAGCACCCCCATCAGGAGTTCATCCAGATCGACACCAAGAACATCCTGTTCATCTGCGGCGGTGCCTTCGACGGCGTGGATAAGATCATCGAGAACCGTCTGGACAAGCGGAGCATGGGCTTCGGTGCAGCGATCCAGAGTAAGCAGGACCGGAATGTGGGCCAGCTGATGGCTGAGATCCAGCCTCAGGACCTGCTGAAGTTCGGTATCATCCCCGAGCTCATCGGCCGTCTGCCTGTGATCACCACGCTGGAGTCCCTGGAGCCCGCTCAGATGGTCCGCATCCTGACCGAGCCCAAGAACGCCCTCATCAAGCAGTATGAGAAGCTGATGGAGTACGATCAGGTGGAGCTGCACTTCACCCCCGAGGCCCTGGAGGCTGTGGCCGCCAAGGCTGTGGAGCGGAGCATCGGCGCACGGGGCCTCCGCGCTGTGCTGGAGGAGACCATGACCAAGCTGATGTACGAGGTCCCCTCCGACCCCACCATCGTGAAGGTCACCATCACCGAGAACTGCATCAAGGAGGGCGCTGAGCCTGAGATCGTCCGCGATCCCGCTCATCTGGAGCGTCCCCGTCTGGGTAAGGCGTCTCTGCCCTCCGCCGAGAGCAGAGTCTGATCCCCCAAATGGGAAGATGAACCTTTGACTTGAAAAGCGCCCTGCGGTGCTCCCGGAACGGCGGGCACTTGGGGCGCTTTTTTATATCCCCTGAGAGGAAGTGAAACTTATGATGAAGGAAACCGACCGGCTGGAGGCCGTCACCATCCCCACCATCGCCCTGCGGGGCCTGACGGTGTTTCCCAGCGTGCTCATCCACTTTGAGGTGGGCCGGGAGATGTCCATCAAGGCCCTGGAAGAGGCCATGACCAACGGCAGTCCCGTTTTTCTGGTGGGACAGAAGGATATCAGCGTGGAGGAGCCCCAGGAGAAGGACCTCTACACCGTAGGCACCATCGCAAATATCCGTCAGATCCTGCGGATGCCGGGCGACAATGTCCGGGTGCTGGTGGAGGGCGAGAGCCGCGGCCGTATGCTCCGGCTCCTGCGTACCGAGCCCTATCTGGAGGCGGAGGTGGAGGAGATCCAGGTGCCCGAGGCACCCAAGCAGCCCACCCCCAAGACCGAGGCCCTGATCCGCTCCACCTACGACCTGTTCCAGAGCTATGAGGAGCTGGTCCCCAAGCTGTCGCCCGACCATCTGGTGAAGGTGCTGGCCAACCAGGACCCCGGCTATATCGCCGACTACATCGCCCAGAACATCCCCATGCGCAACGCCGACAAGCAGGTGGTGCTGGAGGAGCTGCGGCCCGTCCGCCGACTGGAGAAGCTGCATAAGCTGCTGAACCGGGAGGTGGAGATCCTGGTCATGGATCAGGAGATCCAGCGCAAGGCCAAGGAGCAGATGTCCAGCCAGCAGCGGGACTACTATCTGCGGGAGCAAATCAAGGCTATCCAGAGCGAGCTGGGCGAGGACGACGGCGGCGACGAGATCGAGGAGTACAAGACCAAGATCGCCAACCTGAAGCTTCCTGAGGAGGTCCGCAAGAAGCTGAACAAGGAGGTCTCCCGCCTGACCAAGCAGCCCTTCGGCTCCCCTGAGGCCACCGTCCTCCGCAGCTATCTGGACGTGTGTCTGGAGCTGCCCTGGGAGGAGACCACCAAGGAGCGCACCTCCGTGGCCGCCGTCCGCAAGGCACTGGACCAGGACCACTACGGCCTGGAGAAGGTGAAGGAGCGCATCCTGGAGTTCGTGGCCGTCAAGCAGCTGGCCCCTGACCTGAAGGGTCAGGTCCTCTGTCTGGTGGGCCCTCCGGCGTGGGCAAGACCTCCATCGCCATGTCCATGGCCCGTGCCATGAACCGGAAGCTGGCCCGTCTGTCTCTGGGCGGCGTCAGCGATGAGGCTGAGATCCGCGGCCACCGCAAGACCTACGTGGGCGCCATGCCCGGCCGCATTATCAACGCCATCAACCAGTCCGGCAGTAAGAACCCTCTGATGCTGCTGGACGAGATCGACAAGCTGGGCTCCGACCACCGGGGCGACCCCTCCGCCGCTCTGCTGGAGGTGCTGGACGTGGAGCAGAACTCCACCTTCCGGGACAACTTCCTGGAGCTGCCCTTCGATCTGTCCGAGGTGCTGTTCGTCACCACCGCCAACACCCTGGACACCATCCCCAGACCTCTGCTGGACCGTATGGAGGTCATCGAGCTGCCCAGCTACACCGATGAGGAGAAATTACAGATCGCCAAGCACCATCTGCTCCCCAAGGAACTGACCCGCCACGGTCTGACCGCCCGTCAGCTGCGCATCTCCGACGACACCATCCGCCAGATCATTACCGCCTACACCCGGGAGTCCGGCGTCCGTACTCTCCGGCGCAAGCTGGACGGCGTGTGCCGCAAGGCCGCCATGAAGATCGTCTCCGAGGGCAAGAAGCAGGTCCGGGTCACCGAGAAGAACCTGAACGAGTTCCTGGGCGTCCCCGTCTACTACCCCGAACGCCAGGTGCTGGAGGAGCGTGTGGGCGTGGTCAACGGCCTGGCCTGGACCTCCGTGGGCGGCGAGCTGCTGGAGGTGGAGGTCAACGTGGTCCCCGGCTCCGGCAAGCTGGAGCTCACCGGCAACCTGGGCGACGTGATGAAGGAGTCCGTCTCTGCGGCCCTCAGCTTCATCCGCAGCCGGGCCGACAAGCTGCACCTGCCCGCCGACTTCTACAAGGAGAAGGACATCCACGTCCATTTCCCTGAGGGCGCAGTCCCCAAGGACGGCCCCTCCGCCGGTATCGCCATCACCACCGCTCTGGTCTCCGCCCTCACCGGCGTGCCTGTCCGCCGTGGTCTGGCCATGACCGGCGAGGTCACCCTCCGGGGCCGTGTCCTGCCCATCGGCGGTCTGCGGGAAAAGACCATGGCCGCCTTCCGCAACGGCATCAAGACCGTTCTGATCCCCGCCGACAACGGCAAGGATCTGGAGGAGATCGACCAGACCGTCCGCGCCGCCCTCCAGTTCATTCTGGTGGAGCAGGCCGAGCAGGTGCTGGAGAACGCCCTGGTCCGGGACGTGACCCTCAGCGAGGAGCCCGCCCAGAGCGGCGCACCCGCGCAGGAGCAGGACGAGCAGGTCCTGCCCGCCCATGAGACTCAGGCCGCGCCTGTGCTGCGGCAGTAAAGGAGGAAGCTATGGGAGTAAATATGCAGAAGGCGGAGTTCATCCTCTCCGCCGCCGCCGCCAAGGGCTTTCTGCGGGATGGACTGCCTCAGGTGGCCTTTGCGGGCCGCTCCAACGTGGGTAAGTCCTCCGTCATCAACCGTCTGCTGAACCGGAAGAACTTCGCCCGTGTGGGCGCTTCCCCCGGCAAGACCATCCATATCAACTATTTCAAGATCGACAACGCCTTCTATCTGGTGGACCTGCCCGGCTACGGCTACGCCAAGGTCTCCAAGAGCGAGCGTGACCGCTGGGGCCGTCTGATGGAGGACTACTTCGCCCACCCGGAGCTGCTGACTCTGGGCGTGATGATCGTGGACTCCCGCCACAAGCCCACCGCCGACGACTGCACCATGGCCGACTGGTTCAAGGCCACCGGCTGTCCGCTGATCGTGGTGGCAAACAAGCTGGACAAGCTGAAAAAGAGCGAGATCGAGCCCAACATCCAGCGGGTCCGTGAGACCCTGAACCTGGGTGAGGAGGTCACCGTGATCCCCTTCTCCGCTGAGAAGGGCACCGGCAAGGAGGAGCTGCTCCGGGCCATCCTGGGCGGCATCGACATGGAATAACAAATTAAGCCCCTATTGCACCCCCGATGTACATATTACATTGGGGGTGCTTCTTGTTTTTTGATGGGAAAACTGATATAATCATTCCCATAAGTCTGCATATCACAGGGAGGGCAGCCCATGGAGGCACCAATCTACCACCTGGAAGGGGTGGTCAAGGAAAAATCTGAACAAATGACCGACTTTGTGGGGCCGCTGGACCTGATCCTCCATCTTTTGAGCAAAAATAAGATGGAGATCAAGGACATTCAGATCTCCCTGATCCTGGACCAGTATCTGGACTGGATGAAAAAGCGGAAGGAGCTGGACCTGGAGGTCGCCAGCGAGTTCGTCACCATGGCCTCCCAGCTCATCTATATCAAAACCAGAATGCTGCTGTCCATCCACGACGAGGAGGCGCTGAGCGAGATGGAACAGCTCATTGCCTCTCTGGAGGAGCACCAGCGCAACGAGAACTATCTGAAAATCAAGCAGGTGATCCCCCGGCTGGACGACCGGTTCCGGTATGGCCGGGATTTCATCACCAAGGAGCCGGAGCCTCTGGAACCCGACCGGGTCTACCGCTACAACCACAAGAAGGAGGATCTGCTGAAGGCTATGACGGCAGTCATGAACCGCTCCGGAAACCGCCTGCCGCCGCCTGTGTCCGCCTTCGAGGGCATCGTGGGCCGGGAGCCCTATCCCGTGGCGGAGAAGGCGGGAGAGCTGTTACAGCGGCTCTTCCATACCGGAGTCACCCGGTTCAAGGCCCTCTTTAAGGGGAGCCGCAGCCGCTCCGAGGTGGTGGCCACCTTCCTGGCCGTGCTGGAGCTGTGCAAGGCCCACCGGCTGAGCCTGGCCGGAACTGAGGAGGACTGCACCGTCACCTGCACCGATCAGGGAAATCGAGAGACCGAGGCGGAGCCCGCCGCCGACCGCATCTGACAGAGGAGGGAAGAGAAGCCTTGGAGATCAAAGAACTGGAATCCGCCCTGGAGGGCGTGCTCTTTGCCGCCGGTGAGCCCGTCCCTGTGGAGCGGCTCTGCCTGGGGCTGGAGGTGGACCGCCCGACCCTGGACGCGGTGGCCCAGAATTTAATGGACCGGTATAAGTACGAGCGCCGGGGCATCCGCCTGGTGCGGATGGATACCAGCTACCAGCTGTGTTCCGCCCCGGAGTTTGCGGGCTATATCCGCAAGACATTGGAGAGCCGCAAGCCCGCCCGCCTGTCCCAGCCCGCTCTGGAGGTGCTGGCCATCATCGCCTACTACCAGCCCGTCACCCGGGCCTATGTGGACCAGGTGCGGGGCGTGGACAGCTCCTATACTGTGAGCCTCCTGCTGGAGCGGGAGCTCATTGAGGAGGCGGGCCGTCTGGCCGTCCCCGGCCGTCCGGTGCTGTTCCGCACCACCAAGAACTTCCTCCGCTCCTTCGGCATGTCCACCCTGGAGGAGCTGCCCGAACTGCCGGAATCCTCTCAGGAGGGCGCGCAGATGACCATGGCCCTGGAAAATGCCGTGGCCAAGCTCCAGGAGGACGAGCAGGGAGAGGAGAAGCCGTGAAAATTTTCCTCATGGTCCTGCTGATCCTGTTCCTCATCGGACAGGTGCGGGTGGGCGTCCGGCTGGAGTTGAAGGAGAACATCTTCTCCCTCTGGGCACGATTGGGCGCGGTAAAACTCCAAGTTTTTCCGGCCAAGCCCAAGAAGGAGAAGCCGGAGAAGCCGCCCAAGGAGAAAAAGCCCAAGAAGGAGAAACCGGAGAAGCCCGCCGAGGCGAAGAAAGAGGCCGCCTCTTCCGAAAAAAACGCCGATGAACAGGCGGAAGGGGAGAAGGAGGAGAAATCCTCCCTCTCCGATAAGGTGGACATGGGCCTGGACTACGCCCGCAGCTTCCTGCCCATCGTTCTGGACCTGGGCAGGCACTTTTTCAGGAAATTACAGATCGACACCCTGCGGATGATTTTAACGGTGGGTGACTCAGACCCCGCCGATGCGGCTATGCTGTACGGCAGAGCCAACGCGGCTCTGGGCGCTCTGTGGTACCCTCTGACCAACACATTCAACGTGAAGGACGGCTCCGCCCGGGTGGCGCTGGACTTCGATGATCCCAAAACTGACTTGTATGTCCAGGCGGCTCTGTCTCTGAAAATCGGACAGATCCTCTGGATCGGACTGTATTTCGGACTGCGGGCCCTGGGGGCCTTCCTGTCCGTCCGTTCCCGGCAAAAGAAAAAAGCTGAAACAAGAAAGGCGGCCTGACCTATGGAAAAGAATAGTCCCCTCAGCGAGCTGATCCAGACCACGATGGAGCATGTAAAAGCCACCGCGGACGCCAACACCATCATCGGCACCCCCATCGAGGCCGACGGCGTGACCCTGATCCCCGTGTCCAAGATGTCCTTCGGCGTCATGGGCGGCGGAAGCGAGTTCACCACCAAGAAGGCCACGGCCCCCGATCCTAACGCCTTCGGCGGCGGCAGCGGCGCCAGCGCCAAGCTGGAGCCCGTGGCGTTCCTCATTATCCGGGGCGGCGACGTGAAGCTGCTGCCGGTGGCGCCCTATCCGCCCACCTCTCTGGACCGCATCGTGGAGACCCTGCCCGAGGTGGTGGATAAGATCACCAAGTTCATCGACGACCAGCAGGCCAAGAAGGCCAAGACCGCCGATTTTGTCGACTGACAGATTTTTCTGAGATAAAGCAGAGGGAAACGCTTCATACTAGCTCTACCTGATTTTATGAAACGAGGGTGAGGACGTATGAAGCGTTTCTGGGGTTTACTTTTGTCCGCTGTGCTGCTGCTGGGGATGACCCCACAGACGGCGGCCCTCAGCGCCTCCTGTGCGGTAGTGCTGGAGGCGGACAGCGGGCGGGTGCTGTTTGAGCAGAACGCCCACGAGCCCCGACCCATCGCCAGTATCACCAAGCTGATGACGGCTCTGGTGGCGCTGGAATCGGGCCGCGACCTCACCGAGGCGGTGGAGGTCAAAGCGGAGTGGACCGGAGCCGAGGGCTCCTCCCTCTACTTGAAGCCGGGGGAGAAGATCACCCTTGAAACTTTGCTGTACGGCCTGCTGCTCCGCTCCGGCAACGACGCGGCCCTGGCCATCGCCGGATATTGCGGCGGCACGGTGGAGGCCTTCGTGGCCCGGATGAACGCAAAGGCGGCGTCGCTGGGCATGAGAAACACCCATTTCGCCAACCCCAACGGCCTCAATGCGGAGGGGCACTACTCCTCCGCCTATGATATGGCCCTGCTGGGCCGGGCCTGTCTGAAGAACGAGGCGTTGGCCCGCATGGTCTCCACAAAGAGCATCGCCCTGGAAAACCGCAGCTTTACCAACCACAACAAGCTGCTGTGGCGCTGTCCGGGGTGTATCGGTCTGAAAACCGGGTACACCGAGAAGGCGGGAAGAACGCTGGTCTCTGCGGCGGAGCGGGACGGCGTGACCCTCATCTGCGTCACCCTCAACGACCCGGACGACTGGCGGGACCATATGGCTCTCTATGACCGGTTTTTCGCCAGTCACAAAAAGCGGGTGTTGACCCAGGCAGGGGAGAGGCTCAGCTATCTGCCTGTCTCCGGGGCTCTGGAGCCCCTCTGCTCCGTCACAGCGGCAGAGGAGGTATCCGCCGCTTTGCAGGCGGGAGAGGAGCCTGATGCAGAGTTATCCCTGACCGTGGACCGCCTGACCGCCCCGGTGGCGGCGGGTACCGTGGTGGGAGAGCTGCGCTGGATGCTGGACGGAAAAATTCTGGCCCGCACCGATTTGATCGTTCCGCAGGAGATCTCCTGCGCCCTGGCCCCGAGGCGGGGACTTTGGAGCCGGCTTTGTTCCGGCCTTTTACACTGAGAAACAGAGGAGTTTTGAACCATGGAAGAGCGGCTGCAAAAGCTGATCTCCTCCTGCGGCTTGGCGTCCCGCCGGACTGCGGAGGAGTGGATCACCGCCGGGCGGGTGGAGGTCAACGGGCAGAAGGCCCATCTGGGCGACCGGGCGGACCTGGACCGGGACACCGTGCTGGTGGACGGAAAACGGCTGACCCTGGGGGAGAACCGGACCTATCTCATGCTGAACAAGCCCAGAGGCTACGTGACCACCCTGTCCGACGAGAAGGGCAGAAAGACGGTGGCCCAGCTGGTTTCCGCCTGCGGGAGCCGGGTGTGGCCCGTGGGACGGCTGGACCTGGACTCCGAGGGTCTGCTGTTCATGACCGATGACGGAGCCCTCACCCAGCAGCTGCTCCACCCCAGCTTCGAGATCGAGAAGGAGTATCTGGTCTGGGTCACCGGCAATGTGGACAGGGCCCTGCCCATCCTCACCGGCCCCATGGAGCTGGACGGGGACAGGCTGAACCCCGCCAAGGTCCGCCGGGGCGCAGACAACGGCAACACCACTCAGCTGTCCATCACCATTTCCCAGGGAAAGAACCGGCAGGTCCGCCGCATGTGCGAAAAGGCCGGTCTGCGGGTCATGCGGCTCAAGCGGGTCCGGGAGGGCAAGGTCTGGCTGGACCGGAGCCTGAAGCCCGGACAGTGGCGGCCGCTCACCGCCCAGGAGCTGCTGGAGCTCACCCACGGCCAGGGCTGACCGGAAGGGATTTTTGCAGGATGAAAGAAGTTTCCTGCAAAAATCCCTTGATTTTTTTCTGGAAACCGATTATGATAAAGGTTATGTGTGAACCTTTAGGAATCATCCAACCGGGGAGTTGTATAAAGGAATGAACCATGATATTTTGGCTGTCATCCAGGATGGTATGCAGTCATTTTCAAAAGGACAAAAGAAAATCGCGAATTTTATTCTTGATTCCTACGACAAGGCCGCTTTCATGACGGCCAGCCGTCTGGGCAAGAAGGTGGGCGTCAGCGAATCCACCGTGGTCCGCTTCGCCGCCGAGCTGGGGTATGACGGTTACCCCGATATGCAGAAATCCCTGCAAAAAATGATCCGCAACCGTCTGACCACCGTCCAGCGCATCGAGGTCACCAACGACCGCCTGGGCGACCAGGACCTGCTTTCCATGGTGCTCCAGTCCGACATCGAGAAGATCCGTCTGACTCTGGAGGAGCTGGACCGCAGCAGCTTCGAGCACGCGGTGGACGCCATCGTGGGCGCGCGGAAAATTTACATCATCGGCGTGCGGTCCTCCGCCGCCATTGCCGCCTTCATGTCCTTCTACTTCAAGCTGATCTTTGATAATGTGGTAGAAGTGACGGGCAACACCTCCAGCGAGATCTTTGAAAGTCTCCTGCGGGTGGGGGAGGGCGACGTGGTCATCGGGGTCAGCTTCCCCCGATACTCCAGCCGTGCCATTCAGGCCATGAACTTCGCACGGGACCGGGGTGCCACCACCATCGCCATCACCGACAGCGAGGCATCCCCTCTGGCCTCCATTTCCGAGTATACGTTAAAGGCCCGCAGCGATATGGCCTCCTTTGTGGATTCGCTGGTGGCCCCTCTGTCTCTGGTCAACGCCCTGCTTGTGGCGGTGAGCCAGAAGAAAAATGACGACCTGGCAAACACCTTCCAGACCCTTGAAAAGATCTGGGATGCCTACGGCGTCTACGAGAAGGTGCAGGATTGAGCGAACATAACGAAACCATTCTGGTCATCGGCGGCGGCGCAGCCGGTATGATGGCGGCCATCACCGCCGCCCGGCAGGGCGCACAGGTGCAGCTGCTGGAGCGGAACCCCAAGGTGGGCCGCAAGCTGTATATCACGGGCAAGGGCCGCTGCAACGTGACCAACCACTGCACCCCCAACGAGGTGCTGAATGCCGTCCCCCGAAATAACCGGTTCCTGTTCAGCTCCATGAGCCGTATGACCCCCGCCGACGTGGAGAAATTCTTCACCGACCTGGGTGTGGAGCTCAAGGTGGAGCGGGGCAACCGGGTGTTCCCCAAGTCCGACAAGGCCGCCGATATCATCGACGCGCTGTTCTTTGAACTGCGCCGTCTGCGGGTGCCCATCCTCCAGTCCAGAGTGGAGTCCATTCTGACCGAGGACGGTGCGGTCACCGGCGTGGCCACCGAGACCGGGAACATTCCCTGTAAAGCTGTTATCCTTACCACCGGAGGCCTGTCCTACACCGCCACCGGCTCCACCGGCGACGGACACCGCATGGCGGAGGAGCTGGGCCACACCATCACCGCTATCTGCCCCTCTCTGGTGCCTCTGGAGTCCCCCGACCCCATGTGCGGGGACATGCAGGGCCTCTCTCTGAAGAACGTCACCCTGACCGTGAAGAATCAGAAGAAGAAAGTGGTCTATCAGGAGCAGGGCGAGATGCTGTTCACCCACTTCGGCCTGTCCGGTCCTCTGGTGCTGTCTGCCAGCGCCCATATGCGGGACTTTGGGAAGAACCAGTTCACCTGCTTCATCGATCTGAAGCCCGCCCTAGACGAGCAGACCCTGGACGCCCGTCTGGTCCGGGAGCTGAACGCCGGAGCCAATAAGGACATGGCAAACCTGCTGGGCGCTCTGCTGCCCCGCATGATGATCCCTGTCATGCTGGAAAAGGCCGAGATCCCCGCTAACCGCAAGGCTCACGATCTGACTAAGGGCGAGCGGGCCCGTCTGCGTGAGCTGCTGAAGGCCTTCCCTGTGGCCGTCAGCGGTCCCCGTCCCATCAACGATGCCATCATCACCAGCGGCGGCGTGAAGGTGAGCGAGGTGGACCCCAAGACCATGGCCTCCAAGAAGGTGCAGGGCCTCTATCTGGCCGGAGAGCTACTGGACGTGGACGCCTACACCGGCGGCTTCAACCTGCAGATCGCATGGGCCACCGGCCATGCGGCGGGCGAGAGTGCCGCTGCCTTTGCGGCGGAGCAGGCTGAATAAAGAGAATTTCCTTTCCACTCCATACGAGCGGAAAATATGGTAGGAATTGGAGCGAAGAAACATGAAGAACAGAAGTATTGCCATCGACGGCCCCGCCGGCGCCGGTAAGAGCACCCTGGCCCGACAGGCTGCCAAGCAGCTGGGCTATCTGTACGTAGATACCGGTGCGATCTACCGCACCGTTGCCCTGAAGGTCCTGCGGGCCGGCGTCAGCGTGGACGACGCCCAGCAGGTGAAGCCTCTGCTGGACGGTCTGGACATCCGCATGGACTACGGCGCAGACGGCGCTCAGCGGATGTTCCTGGACGGCGAGGACGTGTCCAAGGCCATCCGGGAGCATCAGGTCTCCGGTCTGGCCTCCCACGTGGCCGCGCTGGCCGACGTGCGGGCCTTCCTGCTGGACTTCCAGCGCCGGCAGGCCCGGGAGCACAGCGTGGTCATGGACGGCCGTGACATCGGCACTGTGGTCCTGCCCGACGCCGACGTGAAGATCTTCCTCACTGCCGCCCCTGAGTCCCGTGCCCGGCGCCGTCTGCTGGAGCTGGAGCAGCGCGGCCAGGAGGCCGACTACGACACTATCCTCCGGGATATCATCGCCCGGGACGAGATGGACCGGAACCGCCCCATCGCCCCTCTGCGTCAGGCCGAGGATGCTGTCCTGCTGGACACCACCCATCTGGACTTGGAGGAGAGCCTCCAGGCGCTGCTGAATATCGTAAAGGAGCATATTGAGCAGTGAAGAACCGAGAGTTGACTGATAAGTGGTTTCATTTTCTCTATGCGGTGATCTGGCCCTTTTTCAATCTGTTCCGCCCGGTCCGGGCCATCGGCAAGGAGAACATCCCTGAGGGCCCCGTGGTCATCTGCCCCAATCACACCTCCATCGGCGACCCCTTCTACGTGGTCTTTGCCTTTGGCTGGAAGTACCCCATGCGGGCCATGGCGAAAATGCAGATCATGAAGGTGCCCTTCATCGGCTGGATTTTGGGCAAGGGCGGCGTGTTCGGCGTGGACCGGGGCGCGGCCGATATGAAGGCCGTCAAGACGGCGCTGAAGTGTCTGAAGGACGGCGACAAGCTGCTGGTGTTCCCTGAGGGCACCCGTGTTCACGAGGGCGAGAGCGTGGAGGCCAAGACGGGCGCCATCCTCTTTGCCACCCGCACCAATACCCCTCTGCTGCCCGTCTACGTCCCCGCCAAGAAGCGCCTGTTCCGTCCCAACACCGTGGTCATCGGCGAGCCCTACTACCCGGAGTACGAGGGCAGAAAGCCCAGCGCTGAGGAGCTCCAGGCCATCGCTGTGGACCTGATGGACCGGGTCCGCAAGCTGGGGGAGGGCCGCAGATGAGCGCAGAACTGATTCTTGCAAAATCCGCCGGCTTCTGTTATGGTGTAAAGCGAGCCGTTGAACTGGCGGAGAAGACCGCAGAGGAGGGCACGCCCTGCGTCATGCTGGGTTCCATCATCCATAATCAGGATATGATCGACAAGCTGGCCGGTCAGGGCCTGGTCTCCGTGGACACCCCGGAGCAGGTGCCGGAGGATGTCTCCGTCATTATCCGCTCCCACGGCGAGAGCCGCGCCGTCCATGAGGGACTGGAAAAAAGAGGCATCCACATCCTGGACGCCACCTGCCCCAACGTCACCCGCATCCATAAGCTGGTCACCCAGGCGGAGGAGCGGGGACGGCAGCCGATCATCGTCGGAACCCCCAATCACCCCGAGGTAGCCGCCATTGCGGGCTGGTGCAACCATCCCGTTGTGGTCTCCGGGTGGGAAGATTTGGAGAAATGGCTCGCAGAATCGTCTAAAAATCGCGATTTACCCCTTACTTTTGTATCGCAAACTACCTCCACAAAGAAAATTTGGGAAAGTTGCGTGAAAAAAGCAAAAAAGGAGTGTACAAACGCGGAATTTTTTGATACAATATGTGGAGCGACGTCCAAACGTCAGGAAGAGGCCCGCCAGCTGGCTGAAAAGAGCGACATGATGATCGTCATCGGCGATCGGAAGAGCTCTAACACCAAGCGGCTTGCCGAAATATGTATGGAATGCTGCTCCGACGTCCGGCTCATCGAGCGACTGGAGGACCTGGAGCTTCGGAACATACCCCGGACGGGAATTGTCGGCATCACGGCGGGCGCATCTACGCCTGCGTGGATTATAAAGGAGGTCTATGACAAAATGAGCGATGAAATTATTGAGATCGAGAAATCCTTCGAGGAAATGCTGGAGGAGTCGATCAAGACTTTAAATACTGGGGATAAGGTTACCGGCACTGTTGTGGCAGTGACTCCTACCGAGATCCAGGTTGAGCTGGGCATCAAGGACCCGGGCTACATCCCTATGTCCGGGCTGAGCGAGGACCCCAGCGTCAAGCCGGAGGACCTGGTCAAGGTCGGCGACGAGATCGAGACCTACGTCATGCTGGTCAGCGATCGTGACTGCCTGGTCAAGCTGTCCAAGAAGCGTCTGGACATGGTCAAGGGCTGGGAGGAGATCGAGGCCGCCCGCGAGAACGAGACCGTCGTCGAGGGCTTCGTCACTGAGGACAACAAGGGCGGCGTGGTCGTGTCCGTCAAGGGCATCCGCGTGTTCGTTCCCGCTTCTCAGACCGGCCTGCCCCGCGAGACTCCCATGAGCGAGCTGCTGAAGCAGAAGGTCCGCCTGATCATCACCGAGGTCAACCGTGCCCGCCGCCGCGTTGTCGGCTCCATCAGCAAGGTCACCCGCGCTGAGCGCGCTGCCGCCGCTGAGAAGGTCTGGGCCGAGATCGAGGATGGCAAGCACTACACCGGCGTTGTGAAGTCCCTGACTTCCTACGGCGCTTTCGTTGACATCGGCGGCGTGGACGGCATGGTCCACATCTCCGAGCTGTCCTGGAGCCGCATCAAGCACCCCTCCGAGGTCGTCAAGGTTGGCGATACCGTTGAGGTGTATGTGATTTCTGCTGACCGTGAGAAGAAGAAGATTTCTCTGGGCATGAAGGATCACAGCCAGGATCCCTGGAGCGTCTTCACCAGCACCTATCAGGTGGGCGACGTGGCCAACGTCCGCATCGTCAAGCTGATGACCTTTGGCGCTTTCGCTGAGGTCGTTCCCGGTGTTGATGGTCTGATCCACATTTCCCAGATCGCTGATCACCGCATCGAGAAGCCCGGCGACGTGCTGGCCGAGGGCGATAAGGTCGACGTGAAGATCACCGATATCGACATGGACAACAAGAAGATCTCCCTGTCCATCCGCGCTCTGCTGGAGGAGAACTCCGCTGAGGACGAGGGCATCGAGGGCTGATTGACCCGAATGTAAAAGACCGGATGCGCTCTGCGCATCCGGTCTTTTTTCATCTCTTGAAAAAACCTGTGAAAATTACACAATCCGGTGCAGTGTTCCCTTGCAATAGTACAGAAAAATTGCTATAATGTTCTTAGAGTGTTTCTGTACGGGTTTGTTGATGGGAAATGGAGGTAAAAGGTGTTTCAAGTCGGAGATAAAGTAGTACATCCCATGCACGGGGCCGGGATCGTGGACAGCATCGTCCAGGAGAAGGTCAGCGGTGCCATGGAGGATTACTATCTGTTGAAGCTGCCCAACCGCTCCATGGTCGTCATGGTCCCCGTCAAAACCAGCAGTGAAGTAGGACTGCGCCCTGTAGTGCCTCAGGAGAGAGCGGACGAGGTTCTGTCCTCCATCCCGACCATCCAGGTCGAGATGATCGCCAACTGGAACAAGCGGTACCGTGATAATCTGGAGCGCCTGAAAAGCGGCGAACTGATGGAGGTCGCCCGGGTGATCAAGGGCTTGACCATCCGGGACGGCAAGCGCGGTCTGTCCACCGGAGAGCGGAAGATGCTCAATTCCGCCCGGGATATCCTGATCTCCGAGGTCGTCATGGCCAAGGACATGAGCGAAGAGGACGCCACCGCGGCATTGGACGCCGCTCTGGCCTGAAAGAGCACAGCAGGGAAGGAGCCTTTGGGCTCCTTCCTTTTCTCAGAATCAAAATCGAACCAAACGGAGGTTTTACCTATGGCCGGATTGATCTCTCTGTGGGAGAAATCGTCTAAGAAACCCAAGAACTGTTCCGCGGTCATCGTGGCCGCAGGCTCCGCCCGCCGCATGGAGGGCATCGACAAGGTGCTGGCCAAGCTGGGCGAGCTGCCCGTGCTGGTCCACACCCTCATGGCCTTCCAGGACTGCGACCTCATTCAGGAGGTGGTGGTGGTCACCCGGGAGGACCTGCTGGTGGAGGTGGGCCGCCTCTGCAAGGAGTACAGGCTGGACAAGGTGAAGAAGGTCATCGTGGGCGGTGCGGAGCGCATCAACTCTGTCCGGGCCGGTCTCAGCGAAGTGAGCCCCGAGGCCCAGCTGGTGGCCATCCACGACGGAGCCCGGCCTCTGGTCACCCAGAAGATCTTGGCGGACACCGTGAAGCGGGCCTCCGAGACCGGGGCCGCTGTTCCCGCCATCCCTGTCATTGACACCATCAAGCGGGTGGAGGATAACTGTACCGTGGAGACGGTGGACCGCTCCCAGCTGCGGGCCATGCAGACGCCCCAGATCTTCGACGCCGACCTGATCCGGACGGCGCTGGAGAAGGCTCTGGCCGACGGGGAGAACCTGACCGACGACTGCGCCGCCGTAGAGCGGCTGGGCATGAAGGTGGCCCTCACCGAGGGCAGCCGGGAGAACATCAAGATCACCACCCCCTTTGACCTGATGCTGGGGGAGAGTATTCTGGAATCGAGAGTGAGAGGTGCATTATGATTCGAGTTGGACATGGTTATGACGTGCATAAGCTGGTCGAGGGCCGCAAGCTGATCATGGGCGGCGTGTATATCCCCTGGGAGAAGGGGTTATTGGGCCACTCCGACGCCGACGTGCTGGCCCACGCCGTCACCGACGCTCTGCTGGGCGCCGCCGGTCTGGGCGACATCGGCAAGCACTTCCCCGACACCGACCCCGCCTACGCAGGTGCGGACAGTCTGGTCCTGCTGGACCACGTGGTCGCTCTGCTGAAGGAGAAGGGCTGGCACGTGAGCAACGTGGACGCCACCATCCTGGCCCAGCGTCCCAAGCTGGCCGCCCATCTGCCCGGCATGCGGGACAATCTGGCCGCCCACATGGGGGTCGAGCCGGAGCAGGTCAACGTGAAGGCCACCACCGAGGAGGGGCTGGGCTTCACCGGCGAGGGACTGGGCATCGCCGCCCACGCTGTCGCCCTCATCGAGAAGTAAATCTGACCGGAACCGCGCCTCTGGATTTGGAGGCGCGGTTTTTTATTGCCCATCACAGAGCGGACGGGCCCTGCATAGCATGGAGCAGACCGGTGCTTCTCAGCCCGGCAGCGGGCAGGGGAGTGCCAGAGGAAAGGAACCTTGCCATGGTCTATGCTTTGATCGTCTGCCGCTCTCTCACCTATGCCCAGCGGGCCGCCGCTGTGCTGGAGCGGAGCGGTATTTCTGCTGTCATTCTGCGGACGCCCAAGAGGCTGACCGCCAAGGGGTGCAGCTATTCTGTGAAAATTTCCACCCGCCGACTGGCCGAGGCCAAAGCTGCTCTTGAAGAGGCGGCTATCCGGCCTCAGGCCCTGTTTACCCTGCTGGACAGCGGGGCGTATAAGGAGGTGCCGCTGTGATCTATCTGGACAGCGCCGCCACTACCCTGCAAAAGCCGCCCGCCGTGGCCCGGGCCGCCGCCAGAGCCATCAATACCCTGTCCAGTCCGGGCCGAGGCGGCTACTCCTCCGCCATGCTGGCGGCGGAGACCGCCTTCGCCTGCCGCCGGGAGGCGGCCGCTCTCTTTCATGTCCCGGACCCGGAGCAGGTGGTCTTTACCTTCAACGCCACCCACGGGCTGAACATCGCCATCAAACATCTGGTCCATCCGGGGAGCCGGGTGGTCATCTCCGGCTATGAGCATAACGCCGTCACAAGACCCCTCCACGCCGTCCCAGACGTGGAGATCCGGGTGGCGCGGGCCCCGCTCTTCGATCAGAAGGCCATGACAGAGGCCTTTCGGGCGGAGCTGGACAGGGGAGTGGACGCGGCAGTCTGCACCCACGTGTCCAACGTGTTCGGCTATGTCCTGCCTGTTGAGGAGATCGCCGCTCTGTGCCGGGCACGGAACGTCCCGCTGATCGTGGACGCCTCCCAGGCCGCCGGGACTCTGCCCGTTGATTTCACCGCCCTGCACGCCGCCTTTATCGCCATGCCGGGCCATAAGGGGCTGTACGGCCCCCAGGGGACCGGGCTCCTGCTCTGCGGGGCGGAGGCCGTCCCTCTGCTGGAGGGCGGCACCGGCAGCGAGTCCCGGAACCAGTCTATGCCCCAGTTCCTGCCGGACCGGCTGGAGGCGGGGACCCACAACCTCACTGGCATTGCCGGACTGCTGGAGGGCATCCGCTACGTGCGGAGCGTGGGGACGGAGACCATCCTCACCCACGAGCGGCGGCTCATCGCCCAGCTTGGCGCAGGGCTGTCCCGCATCCCCGGCCTGCGGCCCTTCCTGTCCGACGACCCGGCCCGGCAGGCCGGGGTCCTCTCCTTCGTTTTAGAGGGGGTGGACTGCGAGAGCCTTGCCATGAAACTGGGGGAAAGGGATATTGCTTTACGGGCCGGGCTCCACTGTGCGCCCCTGGCCCACGAGACGGCGGGTACCCTGGACAGCGGGACCCTCCGGGCCAGCGTGTCCGCCTTCACCACCCAGCAGGACATCAGCCGCTTTCTCACCGTCCTGCCCCGGGTCCTCACCGCCCCGGACCGCTGAACCGCCCTCCCGGCGAGACGTTCTTCTGCCGTCTCGCCGGGATTTTTTCTGGATAAAATTAGAACAGAGAAAAAATATGAAATGGAGCGCAAAAATTCATGATTTTTTCATTCATATCTCCGGGTTTTGTGTTGCCAACTTGACTAAAATATCGTATAATGATTCTTACTGGATAGACTGCGAATGGTTTGTCCTCAGTTCAGCCCCAGCGTTTCGGGACTATGATGCGGAGAGGTGATTCCTTTGTTAGAAACGCTACAATTATTCTTACAGACCAATCTGTTGTTCCAACTGCGTCTGGCCGATATTTTAGATATCGCCATCCTCTCCTTTGCCATCTACAAGATGCTGTGGATGCTCCGAAAGACCAGCTCCGGCCGGGTCCTGTGGGGCATCGTGATCCTGATCTTCGCCATGTGGATCTCCTACATGATCGAGCTCACCGCCACCACCTTCCTGCTGAACAAGGTCCTGGAGTGGGGGATCCTGGTGCTGGTCATCCTGTTCCAGCCCGAACTCCGCCGTTTCCTGGAGCGGGTGGGCAGCAGCCGGTTCGGCCTGGTGTTTGCCTCCAACAAAAAGAAGGCGGTCCAGGAGATCGACAACGCCATCACCCAGACCACCGACGCCTATGTCAGCTTTTCACGGGACAAGGTGGGCGCTCTGATGGTCTTTGAGCGGCAGAACCTGCTGGACGACGTGATCAAGACCGGCACCGAGCTGGACTGCCGTGTGTCCAGCGAGCTTTTGAAAAATATGTTCTGGAACAAGGCTCCTCTCCACGACGGAGCCGTCATCGTCCGGGACGGCCGCATTGTGGGCGCGGGCTGTATGCTGCCCCTATCCAGCAATGTGAACCTGAGCCGGGACCTGGGCATGCGCCATCGGGCCGGAATCGGCATCAGCGAGCACTCCGACGCCGTGGTGGTCATCGTCTCCGAGGAGACGGGCTCCATCTCCGCCGCCGTGGGCGGTATGCTCAAGCGCCATCTGGCCCCGGAGACCCTGGACCGCCTGCTCCGCAACGAGCTGATCAGCGAGGAGGAGGAGAGCGAGGAGAAGCCCATTACTCACTCCTGGATCGACCAGATCGTGAACCGGAGCCGGAAGGAGGATGACCGGGATGTTTGAGCGACTGAAGGAGAACCGCTGGTTCTATGTTGTACTTTCCATTGTGCTGGCTGTGATGTTCTGGCTGTACGTCCGGGCCGTCATGGACCCCGATCAGGACGCCACCCTGCGGAATATCCGGGTGGAGACCACCGGCACCACCGTGCTGACCCGTCAGGGACTCACCGTGGCCGGGCTGTCCGAGGACACCGTGGATCTGAAGGTGGTGGCTCCCGCCAGCGTGCTGGGCAATCTGGGCCGCTACCACAAGGAGATTTCCGTAGTGGTGGACGTGTCCAAGTGTGTGGAGGGTGAAAATATCCTCCCCTTTGAGCCGAAATACCCCACCACCTTCAATACCGAACGGCTGATCACCAAGGAGAAGAATCCCGAGACCATCACCGTGACGGTGGAGAAGCTGGATACCGCCACCTATCCCATCGACTTCCAGTTCAACGGCAAGGTGGCCGACGGCTACCAGGCCGGCACCCCCGCCATCCACCCCGAGGAGGTCCATATCAGCGGCCCCGTGGCGAAGGTGAGCCAGGTGGCCAAGGTGGTGGCCGTGCTGGAGAATGAGAATCTGGACAGCCGCTTTGCAGGGGACCTGCCTCTGAAGCTGCTGGATGCGGAGGGCAACGAGCTAACCGACCTGGATGTGACCATGGATACCGATACGGCCTATGTGGTCCTGCCCATCGTGGTGGAGAAGGAGGTCAAGCTGACCGTGAACTTCGTGCCCGGCGGCGGCGCCACCGCAGAGGATATCAGCTTCAAGATCGACCCCAAGACCATCACCGTGGCGGGCACCGAGGCCGATTTGAAGGGGCTGGATGAGATTTCTCTGGGCAGCATCGACCTGTCCAAGATCCTGGCCAGCGACACCATCAGCTTCCCCATCTCTCTGGACCCCAGCATCGAGAACGTCAGCGGCATCAACTCCGCTTCCGTCCAGGTGAATATCGAGGGTCTGGATATCCGGTCCTTTGACGTGAACAACATCGTCACGTCCAACGTGCCGGACAAGTACAGCGTCAGCCTCAGCACTCAGGCCCGCACCATTCAGGTCCGGGGCAAGAAGGAGGATCTGGACGCCATCGACGCAAGCCAGATCCAGATCGTGGCTGATATGTCCAACATCACCACCGTGGGCACCTATCCCGTGCCTGTGCGTGTTCTGCTCAACGCCAGCGGCGCTGTTGGCGTGGTGGGCGATTACGGCGTTGTAGTCAACGTCCGCAAAAAGTAAGCAAGTCTTTCGCATGATTTAATTGGAGGAATACCCATGGTTCAGAATGCCATTGTAAAACGTATCGTGTCTGAGGGCGTGGCGGAGGTCTCTCTGCTGCGTCAGATGGAGTGCGGCCTGCACTGCGACGGAGCCTGCGAGGGCTGCGGCCAGAAGCCCCCTTCGGATATCCTGGCCATGGCCAACAACGACATCGGCGCAAAGCCCGGCGACATTGTGGAGGTGGAGCCCGCCTCCGGCCACAACATCAGCGCCTCCGTCATCGTGTTCCTGCTGCCCTGCATCGGTCTGGGCGCGGGCTACGTGATGGGCCAGGCCCTGCTGAATCTCAGCGAGCTGGCCGCCATGGGCACCGCATTTCTGGGCCTGGTGGTGGGATTCCTGCCCGCCTACTTCCTGAACCGGGCCATGATCCGCAGCCAGGCCCCTGAGTTTACCATCCTCAAGTCCCTCTTTTAAGGAGAAAACATGTTCGGATATGTGCGGCCCTGCCGCCCGGAGATGAAATGCCGGGACTTTGACCTGTACCGGGCCACCTACTGCGGCCTGTGCCGGTGTCTCCGGGAGAACTACGGCATGATCGCCCCTATGCTGCTGAATTTTGACTTTACCTTCCTGGCACTGCTCCTGTGGGAGCCGGAGGAGGAGTTCCACCCCTGCAAGGGCCGCTGTCACGCCAATCTTCTGATCAAAAAGGAGATGTGCCCTGACAGCCCCGCGCTGAAACAGGCGGCGGCGGAGAGCATGATCCTGGCCTACTGGAAGCTGAGAGACTCCGTGGAGGACGACGGCTTCTGGGGCGGAATGCCCGCCAGAGCCTTATCTGTTCTGCTCCGCAGGGCCTATAAGAAGGCCGCCCGGGACTGTCCCGCCTTCGACGAGAAGGTGCGGACCAGTCTGAAGGAGCTGAGTAAGCTGGAGAAGTCCGGCTGTACCAGTCTGGACCGGACGGCGGACAGCTTCGCCACCCTGCTGCAGGCCGCCGCGCCTGGGTCGGGGACCAACAGCCGGGTGCTGGCCCAGCTGTTCTACCACCTGGGCCGCTGGATCTATCTGGTGGACGCCCGGGACGACCTGGCAGAGGACCGGGAGAAGGGGGAGTACAACCCCGTGGCCGCCCGGTTCGGCCCGGAGGGCAACGACGAACAGCTGAAGCTGACCATGAACCACTCCTTAGAGCTGGCGGCCGCGGCCTTCCAGCTGGGAGACTTCGGCATCCGCACCCCGGTCATTGAAAACATCCTTTACCTTGGGCTTCCGCTGGTGCAGCGGGCTGTCTTTGAGGGCAGCTGGGCCCAGATCAAAAAACAAAAGATTTGGAGAAACAATACATGAGAGATCCTTACAGCGTTCTCGGAGTCAGCCAGAGCGCCAGCGACGAGGAGGTCAAGAAGGCCTACCGCCAGCTGGCCCGGAAGTATCACCCCGACAACTATCAAAATAACCCTTTGGCCGACCTGGCTGAGGAGAAGATGAAGGAGATCAACGAGGCTTACGACGTGATCACCAAGCAGCGGGAGCGCGGCGGCAGCAGCTACCAGCAGTCCTCCGGCGGCGGTTACAACTACGGCGGCGGCTATCAGCAGCAGAGCTACTCCTCCGCCTCCTCCGACCCCGCCTTCTCCCGCATTCGAAGCACCATCTCCGCCGGTGATCTGAACACCGCAGAGCGGCTTCTGAACGAGATCCCCACCAAAAACGGTGAGTGGTACTTCCTGGCGGGCAGCATCGCCTACCGGAAGGGCTGGCTGGACGAGGCCATGCAGAACTATGCCCTGGCCGTCCAGATGGAGCCCAACAACATGGAGTACCGCCGGGCCCTGTCCATGATGCAGCAGGGCGGCGCGGGCTATCGGCCCTACGGCTACAGCGGCGGCAGCGACGGTATGGACTGCTGCACCACCATGCTGTGCATGAACTGTCTCTGCAACGGTTGTGGAGGCGGCTGCTAAATGGCGCAATTCACTTCCTCCCGCAGCGGACGCACCGCGCTGGGCGGTGTGCTGGCCGCCGGAAGCCTGGTATTCCTGTGGCTGGCCGCCATCACGCCCACCGGGCGGCTGGGGCTCACCGCTGTGGCGGGACTTTTCCCCATGGCGGCGGTGCTGGCCGCCGGACGGGCCGCAGGCTATCTCTGCTGGGCGGCCTCCGGCATCCTGAGCCTGTTTCTGCTGCCGGATAAGGGCGTAGCCCTCCTGTATCTGGCCTTTCTGGGCCTCTATCCCATTGTGAAAAGCCGCATCGAGTCCCTCCGCCGTCAGCCGGTGGAGTGGTGTTTGAAGCTGGTTTTCTTTGATCTGGCGCTGACCCTGTTCTGGTTCTTCCTCCGGGCCATGTTCCTGCCCAATCCGCCGGACTGGCTGGGGGACAACGCCCTGCCGGTCTACCTGCTGGGCAACGTGGTGTTCGTATGCTACGACATCGGACTTTCCCGGCTGATTGCTATGCTGCGGGCGCGTTTCAGATAACAGCAGCTGCCTGTGAATCAGATTCATTGAACTATAAGGAGTGTGACCTACCTTGGTCAAGAGCATGACCGGCTACGGCCGGGCAGAGAAGACGGTCGAGGGCTGCAACATTGTGGTCGAGCTGCGTTCCGTCAATAACCGCTATCTGGATTGTAATATCCGCATCCCCCGCCTGTACCTCTTCGCAGAGGAAGCCATCAAATCCCGGGTACAGAAGACCATCAGCCGCGGCAAGGTGGACGTGTTTGTGACGCTGGACACCTCCGGCGTGGGCAAGAAGACCCAGGTCACGGTGAATAAGCCCGTGGCGGACGGCTACTACGCCGCCCTCACCGAGCTGGCCCAGACCTACGGCCTGTCCAACGATATCTCCGTGGGCCTGCTGTCCCGCTTCCCCGAGGTCCTGCTGGCCCAGGAGAGCGAGCAGGATGTGGAGAAGATGGCTGCCGATATCTGCTCCGTGCTGGACATGGCTCTGGCCGACTTCGACCAGATGCGCACCCGGGAGGGCGAGCGGATGAAGGAGGACGTGCTGAACCGCGCCACCCTCATCGAGGAGAAGGTCTCTCTGGTGGAGGCCCGCTCCCCTGAGACCGTCAGCGAGTACCGCGCCAAGCTGGAGGCCCGCATGAACGAGGTGCTGGCCAACACCCAGGCCGACCCCGCCCGGATCCTCACCGAGGCCGCCATCTTCGCCGATAAGGTGGCTGTGGACGAGGAGACCGTCCGCCTGCGCAGCCACATTGCCCAGATGCGGGACATGCTGGCCAAGGGCGGCGCTGTGGGCCGCAAGCTGGACTTCCTGATCCAGGAGTTCAACCGCGAGGCCAACACCATCGGCTCCAAGTGCAGCGATATCGAGATCGCCCGCCATGTGGTCGACGTGAAGGCCGAGATCGAGAAGATCCGCGAGCAGATCCAGAACATCGAGTAAGAAGACTGCATAAGGGAGGCAAACTCTATGAAGCTGATCAACATCGGATTTGGCAATCTGGTCTCCGAGGACCGGCTGGTGGCTGTGGTCAGCCCGGAGTCCGCTCCCATCAAGCGTATGGTGCAGGAGGCCCGGGAACGGGGCATCCTCATCGACGCCACCTATGGCCGACGGACCAAGTCCGTCATGATCATGGATAATGACCATCTGGTCCTCTCTGCGCTGGAGCCTAAGACCGTCGCCAGTCGGGCGGCGGGCAGCCAGGAGGACTG